>Ga0209344_10000241_pt1 | contig 108211 bp, 98 predicted proteins | sample Cruoilmetagenom6_FD_187293 | JGI IMG/M metagenome (GOLD analysis project Ga0209344, IMG submission 187293) | Oil polluted marine microbial communities from Coal Oil Point, Santa Barbara, California, USA - Santa Barbara Oil Seep Sample 6 (SPAdes)... | ecosystem: Environmental > Aquatic > Marine...
GCTTCGCGCCCATGACGGGATTCTCGCCATTTCCGGAAATCACGAATATTTCTTCGATGCCGAAGGGTTTCTGCAGCACTTCGAAGCTATGGACATGCGGTTGCTCAGCAACAGCCACGCGGTCATCGAGCGCGGTGCGGCCAAGCTTGTGGTGGCGGGCATTCCCGATCGCTCGGCCGGGCGCAACGGTTTTGCCGCCCCGGATCTTGGCCTGGCCCTTACTGATGCGCCTGAGGCCGCGCCAGTGATCCTGCTGGACCATCAGCCGATGCAGGCGCGGCAAGCCGCGGAAGCCGGCGTGGCGCTGCAGCTCTCCGGTCATACCCATGGCGGTATGATCCGCGGCATGGACCGGCTGCTGGCGCGCGCCAACAACGGTTTCGTTTCCGGCCTCTACCAGGTCGGACCGATGCAGCTTTATGTCAACAACGGCACCGCGCTCTGGCCCGGCTTTGCGCTTCGGCTGGGACGACCGGCAGAGCTTACCCGCATAACACTTCGACAAAAGGGCTGAGGCGCTCCATCCAGTTTGCCGGCAACGCCATATCACTCAGGCGCTTGTGCATCCTGTTTGGCTTTTTCCTGCACCACCTTGCGCATGGCGTCGGCGAGCGCTTCACCGGACTGGGCGCCAACCACGGCATATTGCATGTCGATGATGAAGCAGGGCACGCCGGTCACGCCCATCTGCCGTGCCTGATCAATCTCGGCTGTGACCGTGTCGCGGTCAGCGTCGCCGGCCAGCAAGCGCTCGACGACGGGCATTTCAAGGCCTGCCTGTTCCGCGATGTCCTTCAATACGGCATCATCACCGATGTTCTTGCCGTCCTCAAAATAGGCCTTGAAAAGCAGATCGACGACCTGTTGCTGCGTGGTCAGGCCGAGTGATCCGGCCCAGCGGATCAACCGGTGGGCATCGAGCGTATTTGCCGAAACCTCGATCTTGTCGAAGGCGAACGGTATCTTTTCATCGACACCGGCGGCGCGGATGGCTGCATAGGCCTGTTCAGCGCCAGCGGCGCCGCCAAACTTGTCTTCGAGATACTGCTGTCGGTCCTTGCCCACCTTCGGCAGGGTCGGGTCGAGCTGGTAGGGACGCCAGCGCACCTCGACATCCATCTCGGAGCGGACTTCGTCCAGGGCTGCTTCAAGCCGGCGCTTGCCGATATAGCACCAGGGGCACATGACATCGGAGACAACGTCGATGGTCAGTGAGGGAGCAGTCATCGCTTCACCTTTCGGGTGTTTTTCATTTCGGTTCGTATACTCACGGCGCGGCCGTCGTATCCCACCATGCCGGCAGATAATAGCCATAGAGTGGCAGCTCGCCCTCGGGTTCGGCGATCCGGCTGCGATGGGCCACCCAGGATTTTCCGAGGTGGAAGGCCGGGATAACATAGTGGCCAGACAGCAGCACGCGGTCATAGGCACGCACCGAAGAGCGGAAGTCGCCGGCGGTTCGGGCGTTGAGCAACGCCTCGATGGTGGCATCAAGTGCCGGGCTTGCGGCGCCTGAAAAATTGAACGAGCCCTGCTGATCACGCGAAGCCGATCCCCAGCGGTTGATCTGTTCCGCGCCGGGCGACAGCGACGAGGAAAACGACTTCATGATCATGTCGTAGTCGAAGGTCTGCGAGCGCTGCTGATACTGGGCGTCGTCAACCGTGCGGATAGCCATTTCGATGCCGAGAGCAGCAAGTGAGCGTTGAAAGGCGATGGCAAGTTTCTCTTGGCCCTCGTTCTGGGTCATCAGGTCAAAGGCGAACGGGCGGTTATCGGCATCCAGAAGCTTGCCGCTTTCGATCCGGTAACCGGCTTCCTGCAGAAGCGTCAACGCTGCGCGTTGAACCTTGCGGTCGCGGCCTGAACCGTCTGTGACGGGAAGCGTCCAGGTGCCGTCCATGATCTTTGTCGATACCGCATCGGGAAAGGGGGCCAGGATCTCGCGTTCGCGCGCATCGGCGGGTTTGCCGTAGCTTGAAAGTTCCGAGCCGTCCCAGAACGAATGGGTGCGGGTGTAGGTGTTGTCATACAGGCTGCGGTTGGCCCATTCAAAATCGAACAGCATGGTCAGTGCCTGACGAACGCGGACATCCTCAAACAGTGCCTTGCGGGTGTTGAAAACGAAGCCGTACATGCCCGAGGGGATCTTGCTGTCATATTCCTTGCGGAGAATGTCGCCAGCGGTCACGGCGGGGAAATTATAGCCACGCGCCCAGTTGGTGGCGCTGCCATCGGGGTAGATGTCGAACACACCTTTCTTGAAGGCCTCGAACTGGGCGGTTTCGGAGAGGAAGTATTCAATCGCGATTTCATCGTAATTGTCGATGCCGCGCTTGATCGGCAGGTCGCTGGCCCAGTAATCCGGGTTTCTTGTGTAGGTGATGCGTTCACCGGGCTTGACTTCGCTGACCACATAAGGTCCCGAGCCGATGCCCGGTGTGAGCGTTGACTGGTCAAAGCTGTCGACGTCGGTTGCATGTTTGGGCAGCACCGGCGTCAGCGACAGGATCAGCGGAAATTCGCGGTTGGAGCTGTCGTTGAAAGTAAAACGGATGGAGAGCGGACCAACCTTTTCCATTTTTTCGACCCGGTTGAGCCGGGTGCTGAAGGGCGGGCGGCCTTTCTGCTGAAACAACTCCATGGTGAAGATGACGTCATCGGCGGTGACCGGCTGGCCGTCGGACCAACGTGCTGCGGGATTGATATTGTACTGGATGAAGCTGCGCTCATCGTCCCATTCAACGGTCTCGGCCAACAAGCCATACAGCGTGAAGGGCTCGTCCTGCGAGCGCTGCATCAAAGGCTCGTAGACGAGATTGCCGAATTCCGGATCAGCCAGACCGCGAGCGGTCGTGCGCATGCTCTTGACGATGAAGGGCCGGACACTGTCGAACGAGCCGACGACACCATAGGTCACCTTGCCGCCCTTGGGTGCGTCCGGATCGACATAGGGAAGGTGGGTGAAATCGGCGGGCAAGGCCGGTTCGCCGTGCATGGCGATACCATGCAGGGGTTCCGCACGGGCAATGGTGCAGACACTCAACAAAGCGCCTGCAAACATGGCTAGTATTCCCGGAATTTGTCTCATTCTCATTCCTCACCAGGGTGATAGGTGGCGACGGCATCGGGAATTCGCCACCGCCGAATCCCGTTTCCAAGGATATACAGGCCTCCTGCAACAGACCACCATTGAGCGGGTGGCGCATGATTTTTTTGATCCAACCCGGCTGCCGGGCTGGATATTCATGCCTTCACGCGGTAACAGGAAGCCGAAACAAGCCTTGCTGTCGCCGCATTTTCAATCGAGAAGGCGCGACAAATACACGAGGGCGTGGAGACCGCGCGAACTTACGCTGCCCAGCGGCCGCTATTGAGGAGTACTGAAATCAAATGAACGCCATTACGAAGACCCTTTCTGCAGCTGTCATGTCGGTTGGCGTCGCCGCCGCTTTCATGCCTGCAACCGCTACCGCCCAGGGCGCAAACCAGGGCTGGTACAAGACCTGCACCAAGCAGGAAGACAATGATGTCTGCATCGTGCAGAACCTTGTCACCGCACCGACCGGTCAGTTGCTGACAGCCGTTGGCCTGATCTCCGTGACCGGCAAAGTGAACCGGAAGCTGATGCAGGTCACCGTTCCGACCGCGCGTCTGATTCAGCCGGGCATCAACCTGCAGGTCGATGGTGGCCAGGCCCAGCGCCTCGAATATGCAATCTGCATGCCCGAAACCTGCGTCGCCGAAGCGCTTCTGACCGATGCCATGGTCGCATCCTTCAAGAAGGGTGGCGAACTGGTTCTGACTTCGGTCAACTATCAGCGCACACCAAACCCGCTGAAAATTTCGCTCGAAGGTTTCACCCAGGCCTATGACGGCGATCCGATTGCCCAGTCAGAGCTTCAGGAACGCCAGCGTCTGCTGCAGGAAGAAATGGCCAAGAAGGCCGATGAAGCCCGCAAGAAGCTTGAAGACGCACAGGCTGCAGCCAAGAAGAACTGATTTCAGATCGGAATCGTGAAATCGAAAGGCCCGGATGCAAGATTGCATCCGGGCCTTTTTGCATTGCGGGATCCAGGTGCAGAAACTGGCTAGCGCTTAGTGGCTGACACGCTCCTTGGGCTTGTAGACGCCGTCGACCTGGGCCTCGAAGAACTCATTGAGCTGAGGGTGACGGACCGGATTGTCGCTGTCATCGATCAACAGGTTCTGTTCGGACACATAGGCAACGTATTCGGTCTCGTCGTTCTCGGCGAGCAGGTGATAGAACGGCTGGTCCTTGCTGGGACGGACCTGTTCGGGAATGGCATTCCACCATTCCTCGCTGTTGGCATAGACCGGATCAACGTCAAAGATCACGCCACGGAACGGGAAAATCCGGTGCTTGACGATTTGTCCGATGCGAAATTTGGCTTGTCTGAGCTGCATGTGTTTAGTTCCTTTGGCCTTTTAGATGGGAACCTTGACCAGAAGTTCAACAGTTTGGCCTTGACGCCGGTGCGCCGGGAACCTACCCCCTGCAGGAGCTGAGGCATTGTGTTAACCGGGTTCGCAGGGATCAAGCATGGCTGAAATCACTGGTCTGGTGCTGCCGTTCTTTGGCCTGATCCTGCTTGGCTACATTGCCGCGCGCATCACCAAACAGCCGCAAGAGGCGATGGGATGGCTCAACACCTTCATCATCTATGTCTCGCTACCGGCGTTGTTTTTCAAGCTTTTGTCGCGTACTCCGATCGAACAGCTGGCGCGCTGGGACTATGTGCTGACCAGCATGGTGGTGACCTACACAGTCTTTGCGCTGGTGTTTGCGGCCAGCATCCTGATCCGCCGTGCGGCAATTGGCGAAGCCACCGTCCAGGGATTGGCTGGCGCTTACGGCAATATTGGCTACATGGGGCCGGGCATCGCAATTTTGGCGTTCGGAGAACCCGCTGCGGTGCCGGTTGCGCTGATCTTCTGCTTTGAGAACATCATGCATTTCACCATTGCGCCGATGATGATGGCGCTGGCCGGCGGCGACCATCGCAGTCCAGGAGCACTGGCTCTGGGCGTGACCCGCAAGATCGCGTTTCACCCGTTCATTCTCGCCACGGTTGTAGGCGTCGCGGCCGCATGGATCGAGTTCGTGCCACCGCTGCCGGTCGGGCGGCTGATCGATTATCTGGCCCAGGCTGCGGCCCCTTGTGCGCTGTTTGCCATGGGCGTCACGCTGGCGCTGAGGCCGCTCAAGCGCGTGCCGGTGGAACTCGGGTTCATTGTGCCGATGAAGCTGATCGCGCATCCGGTGATGATGTATGTCGGGTTGAGCCTGATGGGCGATTTCGAGCCTGTCTGGGTCTACACCGCCGTTTTGCTGGCGTCGCTGCCGACAGCCACCAACGTGTTTGTCATCGCGCAGCAATACTCAACCTGGGTGGAGCGCGCCTCGGCCACGGTGCTGGTGACCACGGTTTGCAGCGTCGGCACTGTCTCCGCGCTTCTATGGCTGATCACCAGCGGGACGCTGCCGCCGGATCTGTTTCCCGGCTGAGTGCTGCGCCTGAAAGTAAGGTATCGGCACCGACGCAATTAGCATTATCTAATGTGCCTTCAAGGCCTTGCGTGACGTTTTGAATGTAACATTACACGCGTGGCGCCGACGTGCCGGATCGGTTCTTGCGCCAGCCCGGTGTCATGCCTTCGCGCATGGCCAGCAGCCGGAGCGGAGGAATGGCTGACAGTGCCGCGAGTCCCCCGGCGCGCAGAGCCTGGACCGGAAGGAACGAACTCAGCAAGGTGCGGTTGAGAAGATCTACGCCGGCTGTCCGGCTGGTCACGTCCACCCGGCGCTGGCGATTGAAGGCGCGGACCGCCTGCGGCGCATTGTGCGGCCCACCGGCATCGATCATCGCCTGGATGGCCTGCATGATATCGCGCAGGCCGAGGTTGAGGCCTTGCGCTCCGATGGGTGGAAATGCGTGTCCGGTTTCACCCACAAGCATGCTCCGTCCATTGCCAAAGCTCTCGGCAAGCAGGCTCGACAGCGGCCAGGCCTGGACGTCACCTTCAACCTGAACCGCGCCCAGGATGGAGCGCATCCGGGATTCCACTTCGGCATTGAGTTCATCGCGGGGCAGGGCGAGGATCCCGTCCGCCTCTTCCGGCTTCACCGCCCAGACGAGACTTGAGCGCTTGCCCGGAAGCGGGACCTGGGTGAAGGGACCGCGCTCGGTGTGAAATTCGGTCGAGGTATCCGCATGGCCGATGGTGTGAGAAAAGTTCAGCACCAGAGCCGTTTGCGGATAGGACCAGGTCTTGACCTTGATGCCGATGGCATCCCGCAGCTTCGAGCTACGGCCATCCGCGGCCAGAGCTGCAAGCGTCGTGACTTCGGTGCCATCCTCGAGCACAAGGCGGACCAGATCATCGGATTGATCGGCTTCCAGCATCGGGCTTTCAAACCGGTCAATCAGATCGGAGCCGAGTGTTGCTGCCTGAAGCACGTCAAAAAGGGGCTGATTGGGGATGTTGTAGCCAAAGGCATCAAGATCGATTTCGCTCGAGCGGAAAGAGACCGGCGGCGAACGGAACAGGCGCGTGGTGCCATCGAGAATGCGCATGGTGCGCAACGGAGCCGAGACCGGGCGGATATCTTCCCACACACCAAGCCGGGTGAGGAGCTCGATCGATTCCGACAGCAGGGCCGTGGTGCGCCCATCCTGCCGGGGCGGCTGAGGGGCGATGAAGGCAACGTGCCAGCCTTCGGCAGCCGCCGCAAGCGCTGTGACGGATCCGGCAAGGCCACCACCGATGACCGCTATATCGTACTGCTCACGCAATTCTTTGCCCTTTCACTGTCGAACCAATTGCCTTTGGACCGGTCCATCCTTTACATCGGCTGACCAGCGAACTCCATGGGATCATTTGGCGCATGTTCAGCCCAAGGGCAAACACAGATCCGCTCGACGGCCGGTTTGATCAACTGGACCGCTCCGGCCGCGTGATTGCCGGGTTGGCGCGCCGGCCAATGTGGCCCGTGCTTGCCATGGTGCTCATGACCGCCGGTCTGGCCTGGTGGTTCCTGATGTCAATGGCGGGTTCGATTGTCGAGCTGCAGGGAACGGCGCGTCCGCTGGGGCCGGGCATGTCGTTGATTTCGCGCTTTCTTCCGGTCGAGCCGGGTTCGTTTGCTGCCACAATCGCGGATCTGTGCCTGTCGGCGGATTCAGGGCTATTGCTTTCCGGCGGCTCCTTTCCGGCACTTGCCATTGCCCTGTTCCTGATGTGGTTTGCCATGTCGGCGGCGATGATGCTGCCTACGGCCGCGCCGATGATCCGCACCTATGCCGAGATTGCAGATACCGCGGCCGCGCGTGGCGAGCAGGTGGTTCATCCCGCAGTTCTGTCAGCCGGCTATCTAAGCGTCTGGGCGCTGGCTGCCGTCGGCTTCACGCTGGTGCAACTGGCGATCGCCCAGGCAAGTGGAACGTCTGCGACCAGCCCGGTCAAGGGCGTGATCGCTGGGCTTATTCTTTTGGGCGCAGGCTTGTATCAGTTTACCGCATTGAAGCAGGCCTGCCTGACCAAGTGCCGTAATCCCTTCACCACGCTGTTTGCCCGCTGGAAGACCTCCATAGGCGGAGTGTTCCGGCTGGGTATGGAACAGGGAGTATGGTGCCTGGGTTGCTGCTGGGCCTTGATGCTGATGATGCTTGCAGTCGGCAGCATGAATGTGGTCTGGATGGCCGCGCTCACCCTGTTCACATTTCTGGAGAAAACCGGGGCAGGGCGGGTGACAACGAAAGCCGGCGGCGCGATACTAAGTGTTTGGGGAGCAGCGCTGATTTGGAGCGCTCTGGCATGACAAGAGCCCGAACAGAGGCTTGAGGGAGAAAACGTGTATGGCTGACGTCGAATGGGCCTTGAAGGGTGAGTTGGTGCTGTCATGCAATTGCACGGTGTTTTGTCCGTGCGTGCTCTCGCTCGGCCAGCACCCGCCTACCGAAGGTTATTGCCAGACCTGGGCCGGATTCCGGGTCGACAATGGCTATTATGGCGATACCGACCTTTCGGGTCTCAACCTTGGGCTGATCATGGAAATTCCAGGTTATATGAGCCGCGGCAACTGGACCGCCGGTCTGTTTGTCGACAAGCGCGCCTCGATTTACGCCACCAAGGCCTTCACCAAGATTTTCACCGGCAAGGCCGGCGGCACGACATCGCTGCTTTCGATCCTCGTGGGCAACTTTTTAGGTGTGCAGCAAGAGCCGATCAGCTACGAGGTCGAAGACAAGAAACGCATCTTCAAGATCCCGAAGATCATCGATGGCGTGGTTGCACCAATTCCGGGCAAGACCCATGGCGAGGACACCGTGATTTCCAACTCGGAATACTGGATCGCGCCCGAGATCACCGTGGCGAAATCGGAAAAATCCAAATTGCGCGCCTTCGGACGCAACTGGAATTTTGCCGGCCGTTCAGCCGAAATCTGCGCCCTCGACTGGAGCGGCCCCAACTGACAATGCGCTGGGAGGCGCAGGCGGCATGAAGCTTCCATTTAAATATCGCCGCGTACCCTACGCGGAAATCCGGGCGTTTTCGGTTCACATCCTGACCGCCAGCGGATCCTTCATGGCATTTCTGGCGCTGGTGGCAGCGGCGGAAAGCCGGTTTGTCGACATGTGGTGGTGGCTTGCAGTGGCCATGCTGATCGACGGAATTGACGGTCCGATCGCGCGCAAGCTCAACGTCAAGGAAGTGCTTCCCAACTGGTCGGGGGTAATGCTCGACAATGTGATCGACTACGTCACCTATGTGTTGATTCCCGCCTTCGCGCTCTACCAGAGCGGCATGATCGGTGAGCCGCTGTCGTTTGTTGCGGCCGGACTGATCGTGGTCTCGAGCGCGATCTATTATGCCGACATGGGTATGAAGACAGATGAGAATTTCTTCTCAGGCTTCCCGGTCGCCTGGAACATGCTGGTCTACACACTGTTTGTGACCAACGCTTCGGAGGCGATTGCGTTCGCCATCGTTCTGGCGGCCGTGTTCATGACCTTTTTGCCGATCAACTTTCTGCATCCCGTGCGGGTCGTGCGGCTGCGTTGGCTCAATCTGAGCGTTTTCGGTGTCTGGTCAGTGCTTTGTGGCTATGCGTTGCTGCTACGTTTTGAAAGCCCCGAGTGGCTGATGTGGGCGGTGATGCTGACCGGTGGCTACCTGTTTGTCATCGGCGGGATCATGCAGTTGTTTCCCGGTCTTGGGCGGCGCCCGGCCGAATAGTACAGTCCCGGCACCGCCGTCAGTGCGGTTCCTGATCCGTTGGAGAATACCGATATGAAAGCGATCCTCGTTTCACAGCATGGCGGTCCGGAAGTCCTCGAGTGGCGCGACCACGAGGTGGGGGAACCCGGTCCCGGTGAGGTCAGGCTGCGGCAGGAGGCCGTCGGCCTCAACTTTCTCGATGTGTATTTCCGGACCGGGCTTTACCCGGCTCCGAATGGTCTGCCGCTGGTCCCCGGCAATGAAGGCGCTGGCGTTGTGACGGCCATTGGCGAGGGCGTCACCTTGTTCAAGGAGGGCGACCGGGTCGCCTATGCGGGACCGATCGGCGCCTATGCCCAGGAACGCCTGATCGCCGCAGACAAGCTCGTCAAGGTGCCCGACGATATAGGGCTGGATGTGGCAGCGAGCATGATGCTCAAGGGCATGACGGCGGAATATCTGCTCAGACGCACCTATGAGGTAAAGCCTGGCGACACCATCCTGTACCACGCCGCAGCCGGCGGTGTCGGTCTGATCGTCGGCAAGTGGGCCAAGGCGCTGGGCGCCACCGTGATCGGCACCGTGGGATCGCAGGAGAAGGCGGAGCTGGCGGCGGCCAACGGCTTCGACCACGTGATCAATTACCGGACCGAGGATTTTGTCGCGCGAGTGAAGGACATCACCGGCGGCAAGGGAGCCGACGTGGTGTACGACTCTGTGGGCAAGGATACGTTTCCCGGTTCGCTCGACTGCCTCAAGCCTCGCGGTCTGTGGGCCAGTTTCGGACAGTCGTCGGGCCCGATCGAGCCCTTCAACATCGGTATCCTGGCGCAGAAAGGATCGCTGTTTGCAACGCGGCCGACGCTGTTTACCTACATTGCCAGCCGCCCGGAACTGGTCGCATCGGCGGATGCTCTGTTTGATGTGGTGTCCCGCGGGGTCGTGAACATCGAGATCAATCAGCGCTATCCGCTCGCCGAAGCAGCGCGGGCGCATGGCGATCTGGAAGGACGCAAGACCACCGGTACGACGGTTCTGCTCCCTTGAGGGCGGCAAGCATTCCACCGACCGGATCGAAAGCACTGTTAGGATATTTTTGAGAAAGCGGACCGGTAAACGCATATTTCGAAGGATCGAGATTCGGGGCCTTTGAAATTGTTCGCTGTTTTCCATCCCGATGGGCTTGTGCAGCGCACAATTATTGCGTTTGATGCTGAAAACTCGACATCTTTGCCAAAGACCCGCCACTTGAATTTCGGCGATATATGGTGAAGCTTGTTTCTTGTGCTTCGGTAGAAAATGCCTCAAAACTAGGCGATTCCGAAGTTGCGGAATTCAGGGGGTGACGTGCAAAACCAGAAAACCGAAACGCCGCTTTTGGAGACAAGAGGGCTGACCAAGATTTTCGGGAGCCTGAGAGCCTGCGATGACATCGACCTCGCGATTGCTCCGGGCGAAATTCATGCGCTCCTAGGGGAAAACGGGGCGGGCAAGTCAACGCTGGTCAAGATGCTGTTCGGCGTTCTCGACCCGAGCGGCGGCGAAATCCTTTGGAAGGGCAAGCCGGTCTCCATCGGCAGCCCTGGCGAAGCGCGTGCCACGGGTGTGGGCATGGTGTTCCAGCACTTTTCGCTGTTTGAGGCGCTGACGGTGGCCGAAAACATCGCACTGGCGCTCGATGGCAATGTTCCCATTGATCGGATTTCAGAAGAAGCCCGCCGGCTTTCGCTCGAATACGGGTTGCCGCTTGATCCGTCTGCCCATGTCGCGGATCTGTCTGTCGGCGAGCGCCAGCGGATCGAGATCGTCAGGGCGCTGCTGCAGAACCCGGAACTGATCATTCTCGACGAACCGACTTCCGTGCTGACGCCGCAGGAAGCCGACAAGCTGTTTGAAACGCTTGCCAAGCTGAGGGCCGAAGGCCGTTCGGTGCTTTATATCAGCCACCGTCTCGAAGAAGTGCAGCGTATTTGCGACCGGGCCACGGTGTTGCGCCATGGCAAGGTGACCGGCGCCTGTGATCCGCGACAGGAAACACCTTCATCGCTGGCCCGCATGATGGTCGGCGGCGAAGTGGCGGAGATATCCGGCGCAGGCCTTGGCGAACCAGGTGAATTGCTCATCGAAATCAACAAACTCAGCGCCCCATCGCGGAGCCCATTTGCTGTGGCGCTCAAGGATATCGAGCTGTCGGTCCGGGCCGGTGAGGTGGTGGCCATCGCCGGGGTCGCCGGCAACGGACAGAGCGAGTTGTTCGACGTGCTGTCGGGCGAGGACCAGGTTGCCGATGCCGAGGCGATCCGCATTCGCGGCAAGGCAGTTGGACGCATGGGGATAACTGATCGGCGCTTGCTTGGATGCGGCTTCGTTCCCGAAGAACGGCATGGCCATGCGGCAGTGACCGAAATGCCGCTGACCGCCAATCTGGTGCTGTCTCGTCACTCCTCGGATCGCTCGGCCTTTCTGTCGGGCGGACCGCTTGGGCTGATCAACACCGACGCGGTGGCGAAAGCCTCCAGGCGCATCTGTGAGGTCATGGACGTGCGCAAGTCGGGAGACGACCCGGCGGCCGGCTCGCTATCGGGCGGCAATCTGCAGAAATTCATTGTCGGGCGCGAGCTCGACCGCCAGCCAGTGGTGATGGTGGTCAACCAGCCGACCTGGGGCGTCGACGCGGGCGCTGCCAGCCGCATCCGTCAGGCGCTGATTGATCTGGCAAAAAGCGGATCGGCTGTGGTTGTGATCAGCCAGGATCTGGACGAAGTCTTTGAAATCGCAAGCCGCATAGCGGTGATCAACGAAGGTCACCTGTCGGCTGCCGAACCGGCCTCGACGATGACACGCGAACGCATAGGGCTGCTGATGGGCGGGTTCCATGATGGCTCAGGTCATGCCGAAGCGGAGGCCGCCCATGCGCATTGAACTGAAAAAGCGCGAAAACATGTCGTCGCTGTTTTCGATCCTGTCGCCGTTCATTGCGCTGGGACTGACGCTTATCGCCGGCGTCATTCTGTTCGTTTCGCTGGGCAAGGATCCGGTGGCAGCGCTGTACAGCTTCTTCATCGAGCCGCTGACCGAAGTCTGGTCACTGCACGAGCTGGCGATCAAGGCAGCGCCGCTGATCCTGATCGCCGTCGGCCTGTCGGTCTGCTACCGCTCCAACAACTGGAACATCGGGGCTGAAGGGCAATTCATTATCGGCGCTATGGCCGGATCGATCCTGCCGGTGGTGTTTCACGGCTGGGAATCGCCCTTGATGCTGCCGCTGATGATGATCTTCGGCATGATCGGCGGGGCTCTCTATGCCGCCATTCCGGCTTTCCTGAAAGCCCGGCTCAACACCAACGAGATCCTGACCAGCCTGATGCTGGTCTATATCGCGCAACTGCTGCTTGACTGGACCGTGCGCGGACCGTGGCGCAATCCGGAAGGCTTCAACTTTCCCGAAACCCGCAATTTCGCCGACAATGCGGTACTTCCGCGGATCATCGAGACCGGCAAGACCCATTGGGGTTTCGGCTTTGCGCTGATAGCGGCGATCGTGCTGTGGTTTGTGATGCGACGCATGCTCAAGGGCTTCGAGATCAGCGTGCTGGGTCAGTCGGCGCGGGCAGGGCGGTTTGCCGGGTTTTCCGACAAGAAGATGGTCTATTTCGCGTTTCTGGTCTCCGGCGCACTGGCAGGGCTTGCAGGCATTTCCGAAGTTTCGGGCGCCATTGGCCAGTTGCGGCCGGTGATCTCTCCCGGTTACGGCTTTACCGCGATTATCGTGGCGTTTCTGGGCCGGCTCAACCCGCTCGGCATTGTTGCCGCGGGTCTCATCCTGGCGCTGACCTACCTGGGTGGCGAAGCGGCACAGATCTCGATCGGCATCACCGACAAGGTCACCCGGCTTTTCCAGGGCCTGTTGCTGTTCTTCGTGCTAGGGTGCGACACGCTGATCCATTACCGCATCCGCGTCATCTTCGGAGCAGCACACAAAGGGAGTGCCGCCTGATGGACATGACCCAGGCCATAATTCTGACCATCATGACGGCCGCCACGCCGCTTCTGCTGGCTGCGATCGGTGAACTGGTTGTCGAGCGTTCAGGCGTTCTCAACCTCGGCGTCGAGGGCATGATGATCATGGGCGCGGTCGCGGCCTTCGCCATCGCGCAATTGACGGGTTCGGCTGGGCTCGGTGCTCTTGGTGGACTGATTGCAGGCATGCTGTTTTCGCTGCTGTTCGGGTTTTTGACGCTGACGCTGGTTGCCAACCAGGTGGCCACGGGACTAGCCCTTACCATTCTCGGGCTCGGACTTTCGGGCATGATCGGGGAAGCGTTCATCGGACTTCCGGGGCTGAAGCTGGCGGCAATGGAAATCCCGTTCCTCTCCGACATTCCCTTCTTCGGACGTATCCTGTTCAATCAGGATCCGATCTTCTACATTTCGATCATCGCGGTTATCGGCGTGAACTGGTTCCTGTTCAGAAGCCGGGCAGGCCTGAGGCTCAGGGCCATTGGCGACAGCCACACATCGGCCCATGCGCTGGGCGTGAACGTGGTTCGCACGCGCTACTTGGCCGTGATGTTCGGCGGCGCCTGCGCAGGCCTGGCTGGCGCGCATCTGTCGATCGTCTACACGCCGCAATGGGTGGAGAACATGACCGCCGGGCGCGGCTGGATCGCGCTGGCGCTGGTGGTGTTCGCCTCCTGGCGGCCTGGGCGGGCACTGATAGGGGCCTATCTGTTTGGCGCCGTATCAATCGGTCAGTTGTTCGCGCAATCGCGGGGCATCGGAATTCCGTCGCAGTTCCTGTCGGCTCTTCCCTACCTCGCCACGATTGCGGTACTGGTGGTCATATCGCTGAATCGCAGGATGACGCTCATCAACACGCCGGCCTCGCTCGGCAAATCCTTTGTGCCGGAAAGGTAGGAAAAATACCTCCGGCATGATGTCAACAACCAACCAGACAGGGTGAACCCAATGAAAAAAACACTTCTTCTCCTTGCCGCGGCCACTGCGCTCGCCGGCATCGCAGCTCCAGCGCACGCCGAAGGCATGGACAAGGTCAAGGCCTGCTTCGTTTATGTCGGCCCCGTAGGCGACTTCGGCTGGTCCTACCAGCATGATCAGGGCCGCAAGTATGCCGAGGAAAAGCTCGGCGACAAGCTTGAAACAGCCTATCTCGAAAGCGTGCCGGAAGGTGCTGACTCCGAGCGTGCCATCGAGCGCTTCGCCCGTTCAGGCTGCAACATCATCTTCACAACCTCGTTCGGCTACATGGATCCGACCAACAAGGTCGCCAAGGACTTTCCTGACGTGAAGTTCGAACACGCAACAGGTTACAAGACCGACCATCCGAACGTTGCGACCTACGATTCGAAGTTCTTCCAGGGCCGCTACGTCATCGGCCAGATCGCCGCAAAGATGTCGGAAACCGGCTCGGCAGGCTACATTGCCTCATTCCCGATCCCGGAAGTGGTGCAGGGCATCAACTCGTTCATGCTCGGCGCGCAGTCGGTCAACCCGGATTTCAAGCTCAAGGTCGTATGGGTCAACACCTGGTTCGACCCGGGCAAGGAAGCTGACGCGGCCAAGGTTCTGCTTGACGGTGGTGTCGATATCCTGACCCAGCACACCGACTCCACCGCTCCGATGCAGGTGGCTGCCGAGCGCGGCGCACATGCATTTGGCCAGGCGTCCGACATGTACGCTTTCGGCAAGGAAACCCAGTTGACTGCAATCATCGACGATTGGGGCCCATACTATGTCGAGCGCATCAGCGCAGTGCTTGACGGGACCTGGGAGCAGTCGCGGACCTGGGCCGGCATGGCCGAAGGCCACGTTGTGATGGCGCCTTACACCAACATGCCAGACGACGTGAAAGCGATGGCTGAGGAAACCGAGGCCAAGATCACCTCGGGTGAATTCCACCCCTTCACCGGTCCAATCATGAAGCAGGACGGCTCCGAGTGGCTGGCAGAGGGCGCAGTTGCCGAAGACGGCGAACTGGCCGGCCTCAACTTCTACGTCAAGGGCATCGACGACCAGCTGCCGCAGTAATCGGCGCAAAACCATTATCTATACAGAAGTGGGGGCGGCTACATTGGCCGCCCCTTCTTGTTATTCCCCACGTCTTATCGCCCTTATGCGGCTGGCGCGGGGTATCGGGTAAAGGTGCGGGGCAGGTAGCGTGCAACCGGTGAAAACAGGGTGCGAATGATCGCGCGCCCAACGGGTTCAACCCGTGCGTAGATCCACCAGCTCACAGCCATGGACAGGATCAGCGCCAGCGCAAAGGCGGTCCACTTGCCGATCGCAGGCGCCGTGGCGTTGATCAGGATGTAACCGGCGTTTTGATGGATCAGATAGAATGGATAGCTGATGCCGCCGAGTGCCAGCACCCAGCCGCTTGCCCTGATATGACGCCCCAGTCCTGCGGCAAGCAGAAACAGGGTCAGGATTCCTGCGTTTGCCAGCGCTACGAGCGGCGCGCTGGAAGCCTCACCGAGACGGAAGATGACATCAAGCCGCTGCACTTCGGCAGCGTGGAAGGTCATGAGCAGGGCAATCCCTGCCACCAGCAGGCGCAGTTTGCTTGTCCCCAGCGACGAGATCCGCCAGGTCATGATGCCAAGCGCAAAATAACTGCCATATTCGGTCAGAAACAGAAGTTCGACCGGACGGGATGTGAGCATGGTGTTGTTGAGCATGACCAGCAGCATCCAGATTGCAACAGCTGCATCGGTGTGGCGCGGGATGAAGCCTGAAAACAGGCCGATCGTTACCCAGCCGTAAAAGATGATCTCGATGACGATCGACCAGTAGGCCCCATCCATGAAGTCGGCCCCGAACATCGGTGCCAGCATGGTCATGTTGGCCAGCCACTGGAAGATGTCGGTTTGATAAGGCGGCTGCGCCCACCAGAGCATGACCAGGAATGTAATGGACATGGCGACGAGATGCGCGGGATAGAGGCGCGCCAACCGGCCGACAGAAAAGCCGTACCAATCGCGCCCCGACGCCGACCAGATGATAACGAAGCCGGAGATCATGAAGAAGAGATTGACGCCGAGATATCCGAGCGACACCGACACACCAGCTGCGCCGTAGGCATGGTCAAGATAGCCGCCATCCTGCGCGCCGCGATAGAGAAAATGGTAGATTGCCACCATCAGCGCAGCCGCAAAGCGCAGCAGATCGAGCAGTCCGTTGCGTGAGCCGTCCTGGGACGTCCGGGGCATTGCCTGATGATCGCACATCATGATCTCCTTGAGAGAGGCAGATCATAGCGCAAATGCGAACGCCGGGTCTGATAACCCGGCGTTAAGCTTAAGCGTAAAGGTTAAATCCGGCCCGTCCTGGGGTCAGGCAAGTCCCTGTTTACGGACATCGTCCCAGGCTTCATCCAGCGTCTTTTTCGCCGACGCGATCAGCACATCCACCTCTTCCTCGCTAATACTCAGCGGCGGCGAGATGATCATTGAATCGCGGACAGCACGCATCACCAGCCCGTTGGCAAAGGAATGATCGCGGGTGATGGTGCCGACCTTGCCTTCATTGGCAAAGCGCTTCTTGAGATCGCTCGCGTCGGGCACGAGTTCCAGCGCACCGAACAGGCCGACCATGCGGGCCTCGCCCACCATCGGATGGGCTTCCAGCGCCTTCCACTGCTTCTGGAAATAGGGGCCGATGTGATCGCGAACCCGGTCAACCAGACCTTCGCGCTTGAGGATCCCGAGATTGGCGATAGCTGCCGCGCAGCAGGCCGGATGACCGGAATAGGTATAGCCGTGGAAGAACTCGACGTTTTCGCGGTGCAGCACCTCCGCGATCTCGTCTGAAACCAGCACGCCGCCCATCGGCAGATAGCCGGATGTCAGGCCCTTGGCGATTGCCATCAGATCGGGTTTCAGATCGTAATAGCCGGAGCCAAACCACTCGCCGGTACGACCAAAACCGCAGATGACCTCGTCGGCGATGAACAGGATGTTACGGCTATCGAGGATGCGCTTGACCTCGGGCCAATACGTCGCGGGCGGGACGATGACGCCACCGGCCCCCTGGATCGGCTCGGCGATGAAGGCTGCGACATTCTCCTCGCCGATTTCCTCGATGGCGCGCTCGAGCTCACGCGCGGCCCAGAGACCGAACTCGTCTTCGTTCATGTCGGTCATCATGCCTTCGCCAAACCAGTAAGGCTGGTCGATGTGGTGGATGTCCGGAAGCGGCAATCCACCCTGGCTGTGCATGGCGCCCATGCCGCCAAGCGAGGCGCCGGCCATGGTAGAGCCGTGATAGGCGTTCTTGCGGCTGATCACGACCTTCTTTGTCGGCTGCCCCTGCAATGCCCAATAGGTCCGGACCAGGCGCAGTATGGTGTCATTGGCGTCGGAACCCGAGCTGCCATACATCACCATGTTGATGTGGTCTGGCGCGAGGCCGGCCAGCATTTCCGACAGTTCGATCACCGGCGGGTGCGTGGTCTTGAAGAAGGTGTTGTAATAGGACAGCTCGCTCATCTGCGCACGCACGGCTTCGACGATCTCCTGTCGGCCATGACCGACATTGACGCACCACAGGCCGGCCATGCCATCCATGATGCGATTGCCGTCTGTGTCCCACAGCCAGACGCCATCTGCCTTCGAGATCACCCGTCTTTCATCGACGCCAAGCGCGCCATGATCGGTAAATGGATGAAGATGGTGTTTTTGGTCTGAGACTTTCAGGTCGTGGGAGGACACGTTGACGCGCATGGTTTTATTCCTGATTGTTTTTCACTAAGGCCACGATGAAATCGGTTTGACCTTTGATTGAGTGTGTGCACAAAACTCGGGTGCGGACAAGCGCCGCAATATCCGCTTTGTGCGGCAACAGATAGTCCTGAAGGGGCATGGTGATATCATGCGCGAGAGCGCCGGCACGGAAAACCAAGACAAGAACCTTCCCACCAATGAAGAAGCCGAGCGCTTCCTGGCCGAACACCCGGATATTGAATCGGTCGACTTCCTGATTCCCGACATCAATGGCGTGATGCGCGGCAAATGGGGCCCGACCGAGGCTGTAGCCAAGGCCAATTATCCAGGCATCAACATGCCGCTGTCGATCTTCGGGCTCGATATCTGGGGCAGGGAGGTGGAATCCACCGGCATCCACATCGAAACCGGCGATACCGACGGCTATTGCCGTGCCATTCCGGGCCGGATCAATGTCGCGCCCTGGTCACCGCGCCCATCGGCTCAGGTGCTGATGTCGATGTACACGGAGACCGGCGAGCCTTGCGAATACGATCCGCGCAACGTCTTGCAAAAGCTGATGGACCGGTTTGCCGAGAAGGGCTTGCGGCCGGTCACGGCTTTTGAGCTTGAGTTCTATCTGGTTGATCCGAACGTGTTCCAGCGTTCCGGACGGATGGGCAAGGATCTCGGTCCTGGTCCCGAACAGCAGCAGATGTATTCGCTGTCGGAACTACGTGGCCAGAGCGAACTCTTTGCCGAGATCCGCGCCGCGGCGATTGCGCAGGGGCTGCCGATCGACACCATCATCAAGGAAGCGGCTCCCGGCCAGTTCGAGGTCAACCTCAAGCACCGCGACGATGCCATGGCAGCGGCCGACGACACGGTTTTGCTGCGTCGGCTGATCACCGAATCGGCACACAAGCACGGGCTTCGTGCCACCTTCATGGCCAAGCCGTTCCTAGAATGGCCCGGCAATGGCATGCATGTGCACGCCAGCATTCTCGACAAGGACGGCACCAATATCTTTGCGGGCGAAGCCGGCGACCTGCGGCTGCAACATGCTGCGGCAGGCCTGTTGCAGACGCTCAAGGACACATTGCTTCTCTATATCCCGGGGTTCAACGGTTACCGCCGGCTGCAGCCGGGCTCCTATGCTCCGACCCGGATTGCCTGGGGTCGCAACAACCGCTCCGTGGTGGTGCGGGTGCCGGCGTCCGACGACAAGGCGCGTCGGCTCGAGCACCGGATGTCGGGTGCCGACGCCAATCCCTATTTCGTTCTCGCGGGCGTGCTGGGTGGCATGCTTGAAGGCCTTGAAAACGGCAAGCTGCCGCCGCCACCGGTGGAAGGCAATGCCTATAATGTGCCGCTGCCGCAGCTCTCCGACGACATGGATGATGCGATCGAGGACTTCGAGCGCTCTGATTTCATCCGCCGTCTTTTCGGCCCGGAACTGCGGCGGATCTTTGCCGAAATCAAGCGCGAGGAGCTCAAGGCGTTCGACAATGAAATCACGCCGCTGGAGCGCTCAACCTATCTTTGATTGGCGATTTCGGTTGCCCAACGCAAAAAACATGTGCTGAAGACAAGTTTCCGAGACGATTTGACATAGGACAAGGATTTCCTTTTGGAGACCATGCGACCATATGACTGTCTTCCAACATTCGTATTTCGGGTTGACGGAAGCGGCGATGTTTCGCATGTTGGAAGTGACACATAGGACTAATGCAATGGATTTTGAAGCGTTCTTCGAGGAAAAGCTTGGTGGTCTGCACGAGGCGGGCAACTACCGGGTGTTTGCAGATATCGAACGTCATGCCGGCGGATTTCCGCGGGCGACGCGGTATTGCGCGGACGGTTCAACGCAGGACGTGACGGTCTGGTGTTCCAACGACTATCTCGGCATGGGTCAGAATCCACTGGTCACCAATGCCATGAAGGAAGCCATCGAGCGTTGCGGCGCCGGCGCTGGCGGGACCCGCAACATCTCGGGCACGAATCACTACCATGTGCTTCTAGAAAACGAGTTGGCCGATCTGCACGGCAAGGAAGACGCCCTGATCTTCACATCGGGCTATGTTTCCAACTGGGCAGCCCTTGGTACTCTGGCCGGCAAGATCCCGGGACTGATCGTTTATTCAGACGCCCTGAACCACGCATCCATGATTGAGGGCATCCGCCACTCGCGTTGCGAAAAGCGCGTCTTCAAGCACAACGACCCTGAAGATCTGCGCCGCCTGATGGCGCTGGACGATCCGGCAGCCCCCAAAATGGTGGCGTTTGAGAGCGTCTATTCCATGGACGGCGATGTGGCTCCGATCGCGGCGCTGTGCGACGTGGCCGATGAATTCGGCGCGATGACCTATCTCGATGAAGTTCATGCTGTCGGCATGTACGGCCCGCGCGGTGGCGGTATTGCTGAGCGCGAAGGCATCATGCATCGCCTGACGGTGATCGAGGGCACACTCGGCAAGGCGTTTGGCGTGATGGGCGGCTACATCACCGGTTCGCGCCATTTGTGCGATTTTGTCCGCAGCTTTGCATCGGGCTTCATTTTCACAACGGCCCTGCCGCCGGCACTTGCTGCAGGTGCTGCAGCATCGATCCGTCACCTCAAGGCCAGCCAGCTCGAACGGCGTCGTCACCAGGATGCTGTCGCCAAGGTGCGCCGTGCGCTCGATTCGCATGGCATTCCGCACATGGAAAATCCGAGCCACATCGTTCCGGTGATGGTTGGCAATGCATCCAAGTGCAAGTGGATTTCCGATGTGCTGATGGACAACCACGGCATCTATGTGCAGCCGATCAATTATCCGACCGTGCCTGTGAAAACCGAACGTCTGCGGATCACACCGACGCCGATGCATACGGATGCCGATATCCAGCATCTTGCAGGCGCATTGAGCGAGTTGTGGTCGCAATGCGCCCTGGCGCGGGCGGTGGCCTAGAGTTTCAGACTGACGGCCGCTTCGGCGGCCTCGTTACAACAGCCACGGAAAATTGAGGAAGCTGGTCAGGCACATGATCAGCTTCTTTTTGTTTGGCAAACGAATATGGTTTGGCATCGCGTATCAGACGCGAAAGTACGAATTGCGTAAGCCTATGGAACTGTTGCTGAATTCCGAAAATAATCCAGCAGGAAGGGTGCTCAGCCGGCCTGATCGGCGCCGTCGCGCACCGGGGCGCAAAACAGCGAGTAGAGCGTGCCGATGACGGATGAGACTTCCTGGTTGAGGATCGAGTAGTAGATCATCCGGCCCTCGCGCCTTGTATCGACCAGTCCATCAAGGCGAAGCCGCGCCAATTGCTGCGAGACCGCCGCCTGCGGCATTGCCAGAATTTCCTCAAGCTCGGAAACCGACTTCTCGCCCTCAGACAGGATGCAGAGAATCATCAACCGGGTTTCGTGGCTGAGCGATTTCAGCAGGTCGCTGGCTTTGCGCGCCTGGACAAGCAGGAGATTCATTTCTTCCTGGCTCATGTCGGACTTGATGTGAGGCAATGTCATTTCGGTACGTGCTCGATAGAATGGATGACCAATATATTGCGCATATGCAATCCGAAAGAGCAACGCCGATAGCGCTAGAAACTCCAATGCCGGGGAGCTTGGCATTGTTGTGCGAGAGATACACATTTCCGGAGCACACATTCTCCATAACGCATTTGTGCAGTGCATTGCAACAATCTGGACCGCATTGTCGCGCGAAACTGGAAAGCTCTTGCTCCCGCAGGTACTCCGGTCCTACTCTCATCATCAACATCAGACCCGCGGTGAGGCTTCGTCAGAGCCACTGGAGGCGGCATTCGATGTTACGTTTTGCCCGGTTTGACCCGGTCACGGGAGGTTTTGATGTCTGAATTCAACCGTTTCCTTGCCTGCCTGATGATTCTTCTGCTGTCGGGGCCAGCCTTTGCACAGAATGGATCGCGGCGAATAGAGACGACCGTCAATGCAGACTATTTCGGATTTGATCTGCGCACGGTGCAGGATGTTGATCTGGAGCAATGCAAGGCCGCGTGTCTGGAGGACGGTCAGTGCAAGGCCTTCACCTACAATATCAAGGCCGGCTGGTGCTTTCTGAAATCCGATTACAACACCATCAATCCATTTGCGGGGGCGGTGGCAGGCAGGGTGATTAGCGGTGGTGAGCCTGATCTCGGTGCTGCCCCTGATTTAGGTTTTGTGTCAGCCTCTCTCATGGATGAGGCTCGCGCCTACCGCGAGCGCACACTGACGCGTTACAGTGGTGGCGCCAACCGTGGCGTGGCGACCCTGTCCCGTATTGCCCGGGCTTCGATCTCTGCAGGCGATATGGAAGGTGCGGTGCGGAACTTCGCCATGGCGGCCGCCGCAAGCCCCGATCGCAGTGACCTCTGGGCAGAACTCTCGCGAACTGCACGGGCCTACACGCCACAGGACGCCAACCTGCGCCGCAGCCTGTTGTCCGTTTCCGTCTCGGCAGCAATCAACGCCTACGAGGCGTCGCACACCGCTACTGACCGTGCCGATGCGCTGGCAGCGCTGGCGGAAGCCTTTGTCGGTGTTCAAAACTGGCGTCCGGCACTATCAGCCTACCGGGCTAGTCTTGAGCTCAGGGAAGCCCCCGCACTTCGCGCAGCCTATAAAGAATTGCGGGCAACGCGCGGGTTTCGGGTCGTTGACAATACGGTGGATGCGGACAGCGCAACGCCGCGCATCTGTGTCCAGTTTTCCGAGGATCTGGTCAAGAGTCAGGATTACTCTGGATTTGTCAGCATAGTCGGCGCGCGTGACGCGGCAATTGACATCGACACACGGCAAATCTGCGTCAACGGTCTCGCGCATGGGCAGCGGTATCGCGTGATGCTGCGTCAGGGGTTGCCGTCATCGGTCGGCGAGGTGCTGGAAGCACCGGTCGAGCTGTCGCTTTATGTCCGCGATCGTGCGCCCTCGGCGCGGTTTACCGGTTCCAATTTTGTGCTGCCGGCCAAATCCCGGCTTGGCATTCCGCTGGTGACCATCAACGCCCCGTCAGCTGATCTGAAGCTTTTCCGTGTCGGCGACCGGGCGCTGTCGCAGGTCATCACGCGTTCAGATTTTCTCAGGCAGCTTAACAGCTATTCCATCGATTCAATTCTGGAAGACCTCGGCGCTTCGATCTGGGAGGGCGCCATCGATGTGGCCAGCGAGCCCAACCGCGAAGTGATCACCAGCATCCCGGTCGACACCGTTTTGCCCGAGCGACAACCCGGTGTTTACGTGCTGACTGCGACGCCGCTTGGCGACAAGGCCGACAACTGGGAGTCTCGCGCCACGCAATGGTTCGTCGTCTCGGATATAGGAGTGACGAGTTTTGCCGGTGATGACGGGCTGTCGGTGTTCCTGCGCTCGCTGGAGACGGCCAAACCGCTCCAGTCGGTCGCCCTGACCCTGCTTGCCCGCAACAATGAGGTGCTGGGCGAAGCAGTCACCGACGCCGATGGGCGCGCCACGTTCCAACCGGGTCTGATCCGGGGGCAGGCCAGCCTGGCGCCGGCGGCCCTGCTGGCAAAGGGTCCGGATGGCGATTTCGTTTTCCTCGACCTGACACGCGGCGGATTTGATCTGTCGGACCGCGGGGTCGCAGGACGCGCCACCGCCGGCGGGGTCGATGTGATGGCGTGGACCGAGCGCGGCATCTACCGCGCCGGTGAAACGGTGCACCTTTCTGCTCTTGCCCGTGACGGCAAGGCCGAAGCGCTGTCCAATCTGCCACTGACGCTGATCCTGCAAAGGCCTGACGGCGTCGAGGACCGGCGGCTGGTCTCGGATGGGGCCGCACTTGGAGGTCATGCGCTTGCGCTGTCATTGCCCGATAACGCCATGCAGGGTGCCTGGCGTGCGGCGCTGCATACAGACCCGGAGCGACCGGCGGTGGCCGAAGTTTCATTCCTGGTCGAGGATTTTCAGCCCGACAGGATCGAAATCGAGCTTGATGCCGGCGACGGCATTGTCAGCCCCGACACCCCGACGGAAATCGCAGTCACCGGGCGTTATCTTTATGGCGCACCGGCAGGCGGACTCGCGACCGAGGGCGATATCGTGCTGAGCCGGACCCGCTCACTTGAGGGATATGAGGGTTTCGAGTTCGGGCTTGCCGACGAGGAATTCGAGAACTCACGGATTTCGCTCGATGGCCTTCCGGCGCTTAATCAAGCGGGTAAAGCCACAATCGAGGTTGATGTGGAAACGTTGCCGGATACCACGCAGTTTCTCACCGCCAATGTCACGATCCGCGCAGCAGAAGGCGGCGGCCGTGCGGTCGAACGTTCAGTGGATCTCAAAGTAGCCACGGAAGGCGCGCGGATCGGCATCAAGCCGCTGTTCGAGGACGGCCAGGTTCCCGAAAACAGCGAAGCGGGGTTTCAGTTGATCAGCGTGGATGCGGGCGGCAGGCGCATTGCGATGCCGGGCGTCTCCTGGTCGCTGGTCAAGGTCGAACGGAACTACCAGTGGTACCGCCAGGGCAATTCCTGGGATTACGAAGTTGTTGATTTCACCACTGAAATTTCGGACGGCGAGGTCGATATCGGAAGTGATGTTCCCGCATCGATATCCTCGAACGTTGACTGGGGCCGCTACCGGCTGGATCTGATTGGGGCCGACGGCGCCGAGACCAGTGTGCTGTTTGATGCCGGCTGGTATGTCGAAAGCAAGTCAATCGAGACCCCGGACGGGTTGGAGATTGCGCTCGACAAGGACCGGTACAGGATCGGCGACACTGCGCAGTTGCGGATATCGCCGCGGTTTGCCGGAGAAGCGCTGATCACCGTCGGCACCGAGCGGTTGATCGAAACCGTCACCGCAACAGTGGGTGAGGCGGGCACAACCGTCGAGCTGCCGGTCACCGAGGAGTGGGGTGCGGGCGCCTATGTCACGGCCACACTTTATCGGCCCGGTGACGAACAATCGCGGATGCCGATGCGCTCTATCGGCGTCAAATGGCTGGAGGTTGATCCCGAGGAGCGACAGCTGTCGGTGAGCCTTGATCTGCCCGAGCAAACCACCCCACGCGGCGCCTTCACGGTTCCGGTGACGCTTGCCGGATTGACACCGGGAGAGACAGCTTATGTCACCGTCTCGGCAGTCGATGTCGGCATTCTCAATCTGACCCGGCACGAGGTTGCTGATCCCGAGGCCTGGTATTTCGGCCAGCGGGCGCTGGGGCTCGAAATCCGCGATATCTATGGTCGCCTGATTGACGGATCGGCCGGTGTCACCGGGCGTGTTCGCTCTGGCGGTGACGGCGCGATGATGCGCTCGGAAGGCAGTCCGCCGCGCGAGAAGCTGGTTGCGTTCTTTGCAGGGCCGGTCGAGGTCGGGTCTGACGGCACCGCCAGCGTGAGTTTCGACATGCCGCAATTCAACGGCACCGTGCGGGTCAATGCAGTGGCCTGGAGTGCCGGCGCGCTGGGCCACACGACGCGCGACGTGATCGTTCGTGATCCGGTTGTCATCAGTGCCAGCCTGCCGCAATTTCTGGCACCCGGCGACCGGTCGCAGGTTCTCATTGAACTGGCCAACACCGACGGCCCGGCGGGTGACTACAGCGTGGAATTGTTCACCGCATCCGGCAGGGTCCAAGGCGGCAACGGGCTGCGTCAGTCTATCAATCTGGATTCCGGCGCGCGCAGCAGCCTGGTGATGCCGCTCGAGGGACGGCTGACCGGTGCGGACACACTTACCATCGCGCTCACCGGTCCGGACGGGCTCTCGTTAGACCGTGAAGAGAACATCATCGTGCGACCCGGCGCAATGCCGGTAACCACCAGGCGCGTCATCAGCCTGGCAGGCGGCGGCGGTACCTTGCGGATCGATGGCGAGTTGCTGGCCGACAGTCTGCTGGACGGCGCATCGGTGACCGTTGGCGTCACGCGGAATGCGACCTTTGACGTGGCCTCGCTGCTGATGGCGCTTGACCGCTACCCCTATGGATGCGCAGAGCAAACCACCAGCCGCGCGCTGCCGCTTTTGTATCTGAGCGAACTCGGCGAGGCGCATGGCGGCGATGATGCGGAAATGATCACCAAGCGCATCAACGATGCGATCACCCGGCTCGTGGCCTATCAGTCTGCCTCGGGCAGCTTCGGGCTCTGGGGGCCGGGATCGGGCGATCTCTGGCTTGACGCCTATGTGACCGACTTTCTGACGCGAGCGATGGAAAAGGGTTTTTCGGTTCCGCCGGTGGCAAGCCGTCTGGCACTCGACAATCTGCAGAATGCGCTTGCCTACACAACCGACGTGAGCGCTGAAGGCAGCTCGATCGCTTATGCACTTTACGTGCTGGCACGCAACCGCAAGGCTGCGGCGACCGATTTGCGCTATTACTCCGACAGCCAGATAGATGCCTTCGCACAGCCACTGGCACGCGCCCAGATCGGGGCGGCGCTGTCGCTTTATGGCGATCCGCAACGGGCAGCCGAAAGCTTCCGCTCTGCATTCAATCATGCGCAATCGACTGCGACACTGATCGGTGGGCGCGATGATTACGGTTCGGCGTTGCGTGATGGTGCTGCGATGCTGGCATTGGCGGCTGAATCAACCCCGACACCAGGCATCGTCCCGGAGTTGATCCGCTTCGTCGATGACGCCAGAACGGCACGGCGAGCGACGAGCACGCAGGAAGACGCCTGGATGGTGCTGGCGGCCAGAGCGATCGCCACAGGCAACCGATCGATCTCCGTCAACGTCAATGGAAAAGCCTATGCCGGCGCCTATGAAGCGCGGCTCAGCGGTGAGGAGATCCGCGGCGCACCACTGACCATCGTCAACCAGGGCTCCGATCCGGTGGATGCAGTGGTGACGACGATCGCGGCGCCGGTGCAGCCGTTGAGTGCTGGCGGCAACGGATTTGATATCATCCGCAGCTACTACACGCTTGACGGTCAGCCGGCTTCGATCTCCTCGGTGCAGCAGAATGAGCGCTATCTGGTGGTGCTGCAGATGCGCGAAGCCAATGCCTGGACGTCGCGCGTGGTCGTCACCGATCTGCTGCCTGCAGGGTTCGTCATCGACAATCCACGACTTGTAGGCAGCGCCGAGCTGAAGAATTTCCCATGGCTGGGCGAAACCTCGGCGAGCCACGCCGAATTCCGCAGTGACCGTTTCATGGCAGCGTTTGACCGGGGCAGCACATCGAACCGCGACTTCGTTGCTGCCTATGTGGTGCGCGCGGTGACGCCAGGCATCTACACCCATCCGGCGGCAGTGGTCGAAGACATGTACCGCCCCGAACTCGCTGCCCGGACTGCGACAGGGTTCATGGAGGTGCTTGGCGCGCAATGACCAACGCGCGCGGCATTCGGCGGTGGAAAATGGCCGCAGCTGGTCTGGCCGGGTGTGCGGTGCTTGCTGGAGCCTCGCTTTTTGTGCTCGACCGGGCTGACCGGATGTATCCACCACCGCTGAACACGGCCTCAGACCTGTCCCGCGAAGTGGTTGACCGGAACGGAACTCTTCTACGCGCCTACACCACATCATCCGGCATCTGGCGCTTTCCGGTGACACTTGACGCTGTGGATCCCGACTACATCAACATGTTGATCGCCTATGAGGACCGTCGCTTTCGCTCCCACTCAGGTGTTGATCCGCTGGCCGTGATGCGCGCGGCAGGACAGCTGGTTCTCAATGGCGGACGTATTGTCTCGGGCGCGTCGACCATCACCATGCAGCTGGCGCGGCTGATCGAACCGCGAAATGAGCGCTCGCTCGCAGCAAAGCTGAGACAGATGGCGCGCGCGCTGCAGATCGAGCGGCGGTTGAGCAAGGATGAAATTCTGGCACGTTATCTCATGCTCGCGCCTTATGGCGGCAATCTGGAGGGGGTGCGGGCGGCGAGCCTCGCATGGTTCGGGCGGGAGCCGAAGAAGCTCACCCTGTCCCAGTCCGCCTTGCTGGTGGCCTTGCCTCAGTCGCCTGAAGCGAGGCGTCCGGATCGGCATTACGCTGGGGCACTTAAGGCCCGCAACCGGGTGCTCGCCCGGATGGGCGAGGCGGGCTTGATCCCGGAAAGCGAGATTGTCCGGGCCACTGCAACGCGGCTACCAGGGCGGCGACTGGCCATGCCGGATCTGGCAGCCCACACCGCTGATCTGGCCATCGGCGCGCAGCCTGACGCGACCTCGATCAGCCTGACGTTGGACGCACATGTCCAGCGGCGGCTTGAGCAACTGGCAACGGAGAGCGCCAACCGTCTCGGCCCGAAACAGTCGCTCGCCATGGTGTTGGCGGACGGCAAGACCGGAGAAATTGTTGCCAGTGTGGGCTCCACCGGGCATCTCGATAGAGCCCGTTCCGGCGCAATCGACATGAGCCGTGCGATCCGCTCGCCGGGATCGGCGCTCAAGCCGTTCATCTACGGCCTGGCTTTCGAGGACGCCCTGATTGCTGCCGAGACGCTGATCGACGATGCGCCAGCGGATTTTTCGGGCTACCGGCCGCGCAATTTCGACCGGGGCTATATGGGTGAGGTGAGCATTCGCGAAGCGCTCGCGTTATCGCTCAATGTTCCCGCTGTTCGATTGCTCGAAGCTGTCGGGCCGCAACGCCTGCTCTCACGGTTGCGGCGTGGCGGAACCCGGTTGGAACTGCCGCCAGGCGGCGTACCGGGACTTGCCATCGGGCTCGGCGGCGCCGGACTGACCCTTCGCGATCTGGTGCAGCTCTATACCGTCTTTGCCAATAACGGGACGGCGCGCGCACTCCGCGATGGTTCTGAAGCGGTTTCTGCAGATCTGCTGGATCAGTCGGTTATGGGGGTGGCCGCCAGCTGGCAGGTGGCTGATATCCTGGCTGGTGTCAGCTCGCCACAAGGCGTGCCACGCCTGGAGATTGCCTACAAGACGGGGACCTCATATGGCTACCGGGATGCCTGGGCGATCGGGTTTGACGGCCGCCACGTACTCGGCGTCTGGGTCGGGCGGCCGGATGCCGCTCCTGTTCCCGGACTATCGGGCATTGAAACTGCGGCGCCGCTGCTGTTTGAAGCCTTCGCCCGTTCCAGCATTGAGCGTGTCGATTTTGCCCCACCGCCTGCAGGACTTGTCGCTCGTTCCCGCGGAACGCTGCCTCATGCATTGAGGAAGTTCAAAACCGGCAACGCGACCACAAGCACAGCAGGTGCCGACGGATCACTGCCGCCACGGATCGTCTACCCACCGCAGGGCGCGCGGGTAGCGTTGGGATCAGGCGGATCCGGTCCGCTGATGCCGCTGGTGATCAAGTTGCAGGGTGGATCGGGTCCCTACCGGCTGATCGCCAATGGTCACGCGTTACCAAAACCGACGCGACGACGGGTGCTGAACTGGATGCCCGACAGTCCGGGCGCCTCGACGCTTACGGTGATGGACGCCAAGGGCCGTGCGGCCAGTGTCAGCGTTTTCATAGACACCAATTGAGCGACCAAGTCGCGTCGTGACAGGTCAGCCCGAAGACCGGTTCATCGCGGCGTAGACGAGATCGCGCAACCGCGATGCGACCGCACTTATCATGACGTTCCTGCGGGTAATCAGAAAATAGGGACTGACCAGGATCTTCTCCTCCGGGTTCAGCGTTGTCAGTCCACCGGCCAGCCCGTTGGCCACAAACAGCTCCGCGACCTGTCTCGGGACCGGTGCCAGAGCATCCGACGAGGTAAGATAGGCAACCATGACCAGCATCGAGGTGGTGTTGACGATATCGTCAGGCAGTTCCACGCCGGCTGCGACGAAAACTGCTTCAACCGCCTGGCGCAACGGCGTGTGCGGTGCCTGAATGACCCATTCACAGGATGCAAGGCTGACAAGCGGCGCATAAGGTTCTCTCGTCAAAGGGTGCCCGGCGCGCGCCATGAAGCAGATTTCCTCATGGCGGCCATGGCGAACCTCAAGCTGCCGCTTGTCATATTTCGGCGGAATCCGTGACAGAACGAAATCATATTCACCACGGAAAAGCCCTTCGACCAGCACGTCGCTGGGGGCGACGTCGACATGGATGTCGGCACCGGTCGCGGTCTTCTTGAGCTCCTGAATGGCGGGGACGACAAAGGCCACCGAGCCGTCGGTGACGGAGCCGACGCGGGCGGTGCCCGCGAGCCCCTCGCTGACCGAGGAAATTTCCCGCAGCGTCTGATCAAGTCCGTTAAGCAGATTGTGGCCGTTGCGGATCAGGGTTTCGCCAACCGGCGTTGGCGCCATGCCCTTGGGGTGGCGCAGGAACACCGGCCCTCCGACCACCCGCTCAATGCTGGCGAGCATGCGCGAGGCCGCCGGCTGTGACATTGCCATTTGTTCGGCGGCAAGTCCGAGCTGACCCGTCTCGTGGATCGACTGGATCAGGCGGAAGTCTTTCAGCTGCAAACTGCGTGAGGAGATGACCATAATTCACATATCAAATTTGATATGCAGAAAGTCAATCTATTCATTTGAACTGCATGCAATAAATTCAGTAGTTTGGCATGGGTTCAATTGGATCCTTATGTTCGGCAGGGGCAGCCTCTCAGGAGGGGGTGGGTACCTGTCCATCGTTGTCTCGGGAGGACTTTATGAGAAAACTTACTTCAATTTTGGCGACAGTTGCGTTCGGCGTCGGTCTGATTTCGATGCCCGCTCTGGCGCAGGACAAGGGCACCGTGGGCATTGCCATGCCCACCAAGTCATCCGCTCGCTGGATTTCTGACGGAAACTCGATGGTAGACCAGTTTACTGCGGCCGGTTACGAAACCGATCTGCAGTATGCCGAGGACGATATTCCAAACCAGCTGGCGCAGATCGAGAACATGATTACCAAGGGTGTCGATGTTCTGGTGATTGCGGCAATTGACGGTACCACGCTGTCAAACGCGCTGGAAAACGCCGCCGCATCGGGCATCAAGGTGATTGCCTATGACCGGTTGATCCGCGAAAGCGCCAACGTCGACTATTACGCCACTTTCGACAACTTCAAGGTTGGCGTTCAGCAGGCGTCCTCGCTTGTTGCCGGCCTGAAAGAACGGTTCGGTGACGGGCCTTACAATGTCGAACTGTTCGGCGGTTCGCCTGACGACAACAACGCCTTCTTCTTCTACAATGGTGCGATGAGCGTGTTGCAGCCGCTGATCGATTCCGGCGATATCGTCATCGTTTCCGGCCAGATGGGCATGGACAAGGTCGGCACGCTGCGCTGGGACGGTGCAGTGGCGCAGGCCCGCATGGATAACCTGCTTTCTGCCCACTACACCGACAAGCAGGTTCACGGCGTGCTGTCGCCCTATGATGGCCTGTCAATCGGCATCCTGTCGTCTCTCAAGGGTGTCGGATATGGTTCGGGCGATCTGAAGATGCCGATCGTCTCCGGTCAGGACGCGGAAGTGCAGTCGGTCAAGTCGATCCTGGCAGGCGAGCAGTATTCCACCGTGTTCAAGGACACCCGCGAGCTTGCCCGCGTCACCGTCGGCATGGTCGAGGCGCTGCTACAGGGCGGCACCCCGGAAATCAACGACACCTCGACCTACGACAATGGCGTCAAGGTGGTTGAATCCTATCTGCTGGAGCCGGTCTCGGTCGACAAGTCGAACTGGGAAGAGATCGTCATCGGTTCGGGCTATTACACAATGGACCAGATCAAGTAAGCTGACCCAAGCAGCCAACATGCAGTCCGGGTCACGTGCTCCAACGCGCGGCCCGGACCATGATCCCCCATTCCTTAGTACCGAGATGCAGCAATGACCCCGCTTCTGGAGATGCGCTCCATAACCAAGACGTTTCCCGGCGTGAAGGCTCTCAATGCGGTCAATCTGTCCGTCATGGAAGGCGAAATTCACGCGCTGGTGGGAGAAAACGGCGCTGGCAAGTCCACCTTGATGAAGGTTCTGTCAGGTGTGTATCCGGCCGGCTCCTACGACGGCGAAATCCATTATGACGGCGCACTTGCCGAGTTTTCAGGCATCAGCCAGAGCGAAGACGTCGGCATCATCATCATTCACCAGGAGCTGGCTCTGGTGCCGCTGCTTTCAATCGCCGAGAACCTGTTCATCGGCAATGAATGCGCCAGGAACGGCATCGTCGACTGGCACGAAACATTTCAGCGCACCGAAGCGCTGTTGAAGAAAGTCGGGCTCAGCGAAGCCCCTGGAACACTGGTCGACCGTATCGGCGTCGGCAAGCAGCAACTGGTCGAAATTGCCAAGGCGCTGTCCAAGGATGTGCGGTTGCTGATCCTGGATGAACCGACCTCGGCGTTATCGGAGAAAGACAGCCAGGCGCTGCTGGATCTGCTGCTCGAGCTCAAGGCGCAGGGCGTCACCTCGATCATCATCAGCCACAAGCTCAACGAAGTCCGCAGCATCGCTGACCGTGTGACCGTCATCCGCGACGGGGCCGCGATTTCAACGCTTGATGCGCGCAGCGACGAAATCACTGAAGACCGGATCATTCGCGACATGGTCGGACGCGACATGGCGCAGCGGTTTCCCGAGCGCGTCAGCAATCCCGGCGAGGTGCTGATGGAAGTGCGCGACTGGAATGTCTGGCATCCGCAGCACACTGAACGCCAGGTCATTCACGATGCCAATCTCAATGTCCGCGCCGGCGAAGTTGTCGGCATCGCCGGGCTGATGGGGGCAGGGCGCACCGAACTGGCCATGAGCCTGTTTGGCCGCAGTTACGGCCGCAAGATCAGCGGCGAAGTGCTGATTGACGGAAAAACAGTGGATGTGTCGAGTGTGGATCGCGCCATTTCAGCGGGCATCGCCTATGTCACCGAAGACCGCAAGCATCTGGGCCTGGTGCTGGACGAGAGCATTCAGCGCAATATCACGCTGGCCAATCTGCCTCAGGTCTCGTCCCATGGCGTGATCTCGGAAGCCGAGGAGATCCAGGTCGCCGAAGGCTACCGCAAGGCGATCAACATCCGCACGCCGGGCGTGTTTCAGAGAGTTGTCAACCTGTCAGGCGGCAACCAGCAGAAGGTTGTGCTGTCGAAGTGGCTGTTCGCCGATCCGAAGGTGCTGATCCTTGACGAGCCGACGCGCGGCATCGATGTCGGGGCAAAATACGAGATTTACGGCATCATCAACCAGCTCGTTGCCGATGGCAGGGGCGTGCTGATGATCTCGTCCGAACTGCCCGAACTGCTGGGCATGTGTGATCGAATTTATGTGATGAATGAAGGTGCCCTTGTGGGCGAGCTGACCGCCGCGGAAGCGAGCCAGGAACGCATCATGTCCTTCATCGTAAGGAGTTAAGACAATGGCTGCGGACACCGTTGAAACGAAAAACGACGCACAGGGCAATTCTGTCGCTCAGTATCTGGCCAACCATCTGCGCGATTACGGCATGGTTCTGGCGCTGATTGCCATCATGGCATTCTTCCAGGTGATGACGGACGGCACGATGTTGCGCGCGGTCAACATTACCAATTTGTTCCTGCAGAACAGCTACATCATCATCATGGCACTGGGCATGCTGCTGGTCATCGTCGCCGGGCATATCGATCTGTCGGTCGGTTCGGTCGTTGGCTTTGTCGGCGCACTGGCGGCGGTGATGATGGTCAGCTGGGAATGGTCGATTTACCTCACAATTCCCTGCTGTCTGGCTGTTGGAATCATGATCGGGGCGGCGCAAGGCTACTGGATTGCCTATTGGCGCATTCCGTCCTTTATCGTCACGCTGGCCGGCATGCTGGTGTTCCGCGGCGCCTCGCTGTGGCTGCTTGAAGGTCAATCAATCGGGCCGTTCCCGCGCCAGTTTCAGGCACTGTCGACCGGTTTCATTCCGGATTTGCTTCCCTTCGTCAAAACGCTATTCAGCGTTGAACGGCTGAACGGTTTCGGTCTGGTGACCGGTATTGTGATTGCGGGATTGATCGTCTGGATGGGCTTGCGCGGACGGGCCCGCAACAAGGCCTATGGCATGATGGCCGAGCCGCTCAGCTTCTTTGTTGTTCGCAATCTGATTGTGGCCGGAGCGATCATTTTCGTCTCCTACAAGCTGTCGACGTTCCGCGGCCTGCCCAATGTGCTGATCACCATGGGTGTGCTGACCATCATCTATGCGTTCCTGACCGAATCCACCACACTTGGCCGACGCATCTATGCGCTGGGCGGCAATGAAAAGGCTGCAAAACTGTCGGGTATCCGAACCGAACGGCTGACGTTCCTGACCTTCGTCAACATGGGCATGCTCGCAGCCCTTGCCGGTCTGGTGTTTGCTGCACGGCTCAACACCGCAACACCGAAAGCCGGTGTGTCGTTCGAGCTCGATGTGATTGCCGCGGTCTTCATCGGCGGCGCGTCGATGTCGGGCGGGGTCGGCAAGATTGTCGGAGCGGTGGTCGGCGCCTTCATCATGGGCGTGATGAACAACGGCATGTCGATCATGGGCATCGGCATCGATTACCAGCAGGTGATCAAGGGCCTGGTGCTGCTCGCAGCGGTGATTTTCGACGTTTACAACAAGAACAAACAAAGCTGATGCAAAGGGAGAAACCCTTTGCAGCTTATACAAGCGCAAGTCGGGTTTCGGAAAACAGATGACATTCAAACCAGCACAATGGCCGCGCAAACTCCGTTCACAGGAGTGGTTCGGCGGCACCGGCCGCGACCAGATCTATCATCGCGGCTGGATGAAGAACCAGGGTTTTACCCACGACATGTTCGATGGCCGCCCGGTGATCGGCATTCTCAACACCTGGTCGGAGTTGACCCCGTGTAATGCCCATTTGCGCGAACTTGCAGACCGGGTGAAGAACGGCGTCTACGAGGCCGGCGGTTTTCCGGTGGAAGTGCCGGTGTTCTCGGCATCTGAAAGCACGTTCCGCCCAACCGCGATGATGTATCGCAATCTTGCGGCTCTCGCGGTTGAAGAGACCATTCGCGGCCAACCCATGGATGGCGTCGTGCTGCTGGTCGGCTGCGACAAGACCACCCCAAGCCTGCTGATGGGCGCTGCGTCCACTGATTTGCCGTCGATCGTCGTCACCGGCGGTCCGATGCTGAACGGCTATTTCCGCGGCGAGCGCGTTGGTTCGGGCACGCATCTGTGGAAATTCTCCGAAGCGGTGAAAGCCGGAGAAATGTCAGCGGAAGACTTTCTCGAAGCCGAAGCCTCGATGTCGCGCTCAGCCGGCACCTGCAACACCATGGGCACCGCTTCGACCATGGCATCAATGTCTGAAGCGCTCGGCATGGCGCTGTCCGGCAACGCCGCCATTCCGGCTGTCGACAGCCGCCGCCGGGTGATGGCACAGATGTCGGGCCGACGCATTGTCGACATGGTCAAGGACGACCTGAAACCGTCGGACGTGATGACAAAGCAGGCATTCGAGAACGCGATCCGCACCAATGGCGCCATTGGCGGCTCGACCAATGCCGTCATCCATCTTTTGGCGATTGCCGGACGGGTGGGCGTTGATCTGACGCTTGATGACTGGGACCGCTGCGGGCGCGAAGTGGCGACCATCGTCAACCTGATGCCGTCTGGCAAGTATCTGATGGAAGAGTTCTTCTATGCCGGCGGGTTGCCTGTGGTGCTCAAGCATCTGGGCGAGGCCGGGCTGTTGCACAAACACGCGATGACGGTCAGCGGCACCGCCATCTGGGACGAGGTGAAGGGGGCCATCAATACCAATGAGGATGTCATTCGCCCGGTCGAAAAGGCCTTGACGCCGGAAGGCGGCATTGCGGTGCTGAAGGGTAACCTTGCCCCCAAGGGAGCGGTGATCAAACCCTCGGCCGCGTCTGAGCATTTGCTCAAGCATCGCGGACGTGCGGTGGTGTTTGAGGACATTGACGACTACAAGGCCAAGATCAACGACGATGCGCTCGACATTGACGAAACCTGCGTGATGGTGCTGAAGAACTGCGGCCCCAAAGGCTATCCCGGCATGGCCGAGGTCGGCAATATGGGGCTGCCGCCGAAGGTGTTGAAAAAGGGCATCACCGACATGGTTCGGATATCGGATGCGCGCATGTCGGGTACCGCCTATGGAACCGTAATCCTGCATACCTCGCCGGAAGCAGCGGATGGCGGGCCGCTGGCGGTGGTCCAGGACGGCGACATGATTGATCTCGATGTCGAGGCACGCAGCATTCACGTCGATATTTCTGACGATGAAATGGCGGCACGGCTAAGAGCCTGGAAACCGGCCGCGGCAATGGCGCCGACAGGCTATGCCTGGCTGCACCAGACCCACACACAAGGCGCAGACACCGGCGCGGATCTCGATTTCCTGATCGGATGCCGGGGTTCGCCGGTAGGAAAGGATTCGCACTGATGCCGTTCAAGATCGTCCTTGCGGGCATTGGCAAGATCGCCCGTGACCAGCACATACCAGCGCTCGTTGCCTCTTCCGACTGGGATTTGGCCGCAACGGTTTCGCGTCACGCATCCGTTGACGGCGTCGAGGCGTTTGATGATTTCGAGGCCATGCTGAAGGCGCGGCCCGATATCGAGGTGGTGTCGCTGTGCATGCCGCCGGTTCCGCGGTTTGACTATGCGCGCGCCGCAATCCGCGCCGGACGTCACGTGATGCTGGAAAAGCCTCCCGGTGCAACACTGTCGGAATGCCATGCGCTGGAGGCGATGGCGCGCGACGCCGGTGTGTCGATCTATGCGACGTGGCATTCGCGCGAAGCCGCAATGGTCGCCACTGCCAAGGCCTGGCTTGTGGACAAGAAGCTTTCCAAACTGGTGGTGACCTGGAAGGAAGATGTGCGCAAATGGCATCCGGGCCAGACCTGGATCTGGCAGGCGGGCGGGCTGGGCGTTTTCGATCCCGGCATCAACGCCCTCTCCATCGTCACGGAAATCCTGCCCGATCCGATCCATGTCGCCTCGTCTGAGCTGCTGATCCCGGAGAACTGCGAAACCCCGATTGCCGCCAATCTGACGTTCACGCACCCGCACGGTGCCCAGGTCAGTGCCGAGCTGGATTTCCGCAAGGAGGGCGATCAGTTCTGGAACATTGCCATTGAGACCGACCAAGGCAGCCTTGTACTGTCTGAAGGCGGTGCAACGCTGTCGATTGACGGCCAAACCCAGACGGCAGTGAGCTCTGACAACGCGCTTCAGGGCGAATATCCGCGACTTTACGCCAACATGGCCCGGCTGGTGCGGGACGGGGGCATCGACATGGACCTTTCGCCGATGGCGCATGTCGCGGACGCGTTTCTGCTGGGCAAGCGCATCAACGTCGAGCCGTTTATTGAGTAGGGCCTAAGGCCCGCCATGACATTCAGACTTTCCGCATGGCCGCCGGCAGATTGCTGCCCTGGCCGTTGATGCGCAGGACTCTCAAGAGGACAAACCGATGAAGCAACCGCTTTCCAATATTCTCCCTGTCGCCCCGACACCGTTTCATGCCGATGGCCGGGTCGACGAGGACGGCATGCGCCGGGTGATCGATTGCATGATCGACCAGGGCGTCGATGCCATTTGCATTCTGGCCAACTATTCGGAACAATTCCTGCTTTCGGACGACGAGCGTGCGTTGCTGATGCGGCTAAGCCTTGAGCATGCGGCGGGCCGGGTGCCGGTGATCGTGACCACCAGCCATTTCTCGACCGAGATTGCCACGCAGCGCGCCACAGCGGCGCAATCCATGGGCGCGTCGATGATCATGATGATGCCGCCCTATCACGGCACCGGGCTGTCGGCGGCGCCACAGGGCATTTTCGAGCACTTCGAAGCGGTCAGCAATGCGATCTCGATCCCGATCATGGTTCAGGACGCACCGCTGTCAGGCGTCACACTGACGGTGGATCTGTTGGCGCGGATGGCGCGGGAGATCGAAAACGTTTCCTATTTCAAGATTGAGTGCCCGTTCGCTGCCGACAAGCTGGCGGCCCTGATCGAAGCCGCAGGCGAGCATATTGTGGGGCCATTTGACGGGGAAGAAGCGGTGACGCTGTTGGCCGATCTGGATGCCGGCGCCACAGGGACGATGACATCGGCGATGTTTCCCGAAAAGATCCGGCCGATCGTCACGCATTATCTCGCCGGCGACAAGCAGGCAGCCCTTGAGCAGTGGCAGAGATGCCTGCCATTGATCAATCACGAGAACCGGCAATGTGGGTTGCGCGCGGCCAAGGCGGTGTTCAAGGAAGGTGGCGTGATCAAAAGCGATTACGTGCGCCACCCTTTGAAGCCGATGACTGAGCGCACAAGATCCCGTTTGCTGGAACTGGCCCGGGACCTTGATGTAATGGCGCTGAACTGGGGCAAATAGATCATCGGCTCAATGGACGCCGGTACCACGGGGCGGATTACGGCGTTTGAAACCCGCCCGGAGTTTGCTACAGCAGGAGCATGACAAAGCCCGTTCTCTACTCCTTCCGCCGCTGCCCCTATGCCATGCGAGCTCGTCTCGCCGTGGCCTCGGCGGGGCTTGAGGTTGAGTTGCGGGAAGTCGTGCTGCGCGACAAGCCCGCGGCATTTCTTAAAGCCTCGCCCAGCGCGACGGTGCCTTGTCTGGTCACAGTGGACGGCGTTATCGACGAAAGCCTTGATGTGATGATCTGGGCCTTGCAACAGAGGGATCCCGCAGGCTGGCTGAACATGCCGGAGGCGGGGTTCGAATGGATTGCCCGCGCCGACGGTCCGTTCAAGGATGCGCTCGACAGAACCAAATATGCCAATCGCTATCCGGGTATGGATGCAGCCACCCAGCGCGACATCGCGGGCGAGTTTCTCTGTGATCTCGATGCCACGATTGGCGAGTGGATCTTTGACCACCCGACGCTGGCCGATTTCGCGATCCTTCCGTTCGTGAGGCAATTTGCGTTCATCGACAAGGACTGGTTTGACGCTCAACCGTGGCCGAAATTGCAGGGATGGCTGGAACGTTTTCTGGTTTCGGACCGGTTTTCCCATATCATGGAAAAATATCCGCAGTGGCAGCCGGAAGATCCGCCGGTTGTGTTTGCGTGAGCGATTTCAGCGGACCGCAAACAGCTCGATGACAACGGCCTCGGGCAGCCGGCTGCCGCTGCCGACAAACAGCGTCTTGTTGACCCAGCTGTAGCGGTGGTCTCCGGTTTCCAGTCGCGCATGGGTGCGCATGTAATAGGACTGATGATCGACGGTTTCTCCCCGGGCCATGGCCTTTATCACCTCGGTCGGTCCGTGCCGGAAACCGTAGTTGCGGATTTCGATCACTGCGCCGTCATGCGTCTGCATCGCATAGCGGGTGTCGAGTTCGGCCAGCCCGGTTGAAAACACCGATTGCCAGTCGGCGCCGACATCCAGTATCCGGCCGTTGAGCAAAGGTCCTTCGACGCTTCCGCCGATGATTGGCACGATGCGGCGCACGCCGCCACGGCCCTGACCCATTTCATGGATCGCACCGAGTTCCACCTTCAGCGTGCAGACTGGATCAAGTACAGGGGCAGGGGGCATGGACATGGGGCTGGAGTCTTTCAGCTCGGTTATCGCATCAGGCTCGGCAAATAGAGGATGATTGCCGGAAACGCCACAAACAGGAACAGCCGGATCACATCAGCGGCGATGAACGGAAGAATGCCCCGGATGATGTCGGATTGGCGCACCTGTGGCGCGACATTTTGAACAACAAAGAGGTTCATGCCGATCGGAGGTGTGATCAGCCCGATTTCGGCTACGGAAACGACAATGATGCCGAACCAGATCGGATCGTAGCCGAGGTTGATCACGATCGGATAGACGATGGGGATGGTCAGCAGGATCATGGACAGCGAATCCATGAAGCAGCCCAGCACCAGATAGAACACCAGGATCATCAGAATGATGACGGTGGGCGGAAGGCCTGAGTCAGTGATCCAGTTGCCCAGGATCGTGGCGAGCCCCGTGCCTTCTATGAAGAAATTGAACAGCGCCGCGCCAACCAGGATCATGAAGATCATTGCACTGGTTCGAGCTGTTTCCAGTGCCGCATCGACCATTGCCGAGGCGCGGGTTTTCATCACGATCGCCAGCACCACCGCGCCAAACGCGCCGACGGCTGCAGCCTCATTGGCCGAGAACAATCCCGAGTAGAGCCCGCCAAGAACGACGACAAACAGCGAAATCGCTGCGATGACGGACTTGTCGAATCGGCTTTCAGGGCGATCGGCGCCCTCGTGATCGACCGGCCGGACGGCATCAGGGTTGAGCCGCACGGTGACGGCCACGGCCGTGATGTAGAGGCCAGTCGCCAGCAGGCCGGGCAGCAGGGCTGCGGCAAACAATTGCCCGATCGAGTTTTCCGTCAGAAGCGCATAAATCACCATCAGCACGGAGGGCGGGATCAGCACGCCCAGGGTTCCGGCGGCGGCGACCGAGGCCCCGGCCAGACTTGGTGCATAGCCTTCACGGATCATTTCAGGCACGGCAATGCGGCCCATCGTGGCCGCGGTTGCCAGTGACGAGCCGCAAATCGCGCCAAAGATGGCGCAGGCGCCGACAGTGGCCATGGCCAGCCCGCCGCGAAAGCGCTTGAAGACCATGTTCATGGCGCCGAACAGGCTGGTCGACAGGCCTGCATGAGCGGAAAACACGCCCATGGCCACGAACAGGGGAATGACCGACAGGCTGTAAGGAAACACGGCCTCGAAGGGCGCGGAGCTGAGCACATAAACCGCACCGCCGGTGCCGTTGAGAATGGCAAATCCGGCAACGCCGGTGACCGCCATGGCAATGGCGACGGGAACGCCGACCAATGTCAGCGCCATGGCGACGAAGAAACCGAGAATACCGAGAATCGGCGGGGTCATGCGGTGCCCTTTCCGGCTTCAGTCCGGACGGCACGAAGCTGATCGGCGACATTGAACGTCATCGCAATGGCAGACCCGACCAGCCCGAGGGCAAAGGGCAGCCAATAGATCCACATCGGTATGCCGATGTTCATCGAGATGTCCGAACTCGACAACATCGAAAGCGCAGACCGAGTGGAATAGAAGCCGAGCAGGCAGCAAAAAACCAGGGTGAGCAGACTGGTTGCCAGTCCGAGCAGCCATTGGCCGAACGGTGGGAGGAAGGCGGACACAAGATCAATGGAGACATGGGCGTTCACGCGAAACGCATAGGGCATGGCCAGAAAGGCACCAGAGACGATGAACAGCTGCACATAGTCGACGGTTCCGAGAATGCCGCCGCTGAACTTGCGCAGGACGACGTCAACAACCGTGACGCATGCAGCAAGTGCAAATGAGGCCGCTCCGGACAGAGCCATATAACGGAAGACGGAATCCAGTATTTTCATCTAGCCTTCGACATGCGTGTGAGTCCTGGACGACAACAGCCCGGCTCACCGCGGATGAGCCGGGCTGCGAGTGCGCTTGTGTTACTGGGCTTCGTATTCAGCCTGGTATTTTTCCATAAGTTCCTGAGCCCGGGCGTAGGTTTCCCCGACATTGTCGAAACCGTCTGCCTTGAGGTTCTCGTGATACTTGGCAATGACCGGCTGCATCGCTTCTGTCCAGGCTGCCTGCTGGGCTTCGTCTGGCACGAAGATTTCGCTGCCTTCCGCCTTGGTCTGCTCGAGACCGGGCGCATCCCAGGTATCCCAATAAGCACCGGTCTGCTTGACCAGTTTCTCACCGGATGCATCGTCGATGCATTTGCGCTGGCTGTCGCTCAGAGCGTTGTACTTGTTCTCGTTCATCGCGAACCAGAACGACGCGGCGTTGAGCTTCAGGTCCGAACTGTGGTCGAGGATTTCGGCAAGCTTGAAGGCTGCCACACCTTCCCACGGGAAGATGGTACCGTCTGCGGTGCCTTTGGAGATGACTTCATAAGTATCCCCAGGCGGTACGCCAACCGGAACGGCGCCAAGCTCCTCGAGCATCATCGCAGCTGCGGGCGAAGGCGCGCGGATACGCATGCCTTTGAGGTCATCCGGGGTCTTGACGGCTTTTTCCTTGGTGTGGATCAGGCCGGCATTGTGCGCATGCAGCGCCAGCACCTTGATGCCATCATAAGGCTTGGAGATCATGCCTTCCTCGAACAGCGTCCACAGCGTCATCGAATTGGCGTAGGCGCTCTTTGCCAGGAGCGGCGTGTCCATGATGGTTGCCGTGGTAAAGCGGTTGCGCGGCAAGTGATTGAGACCGTGCGCAATGTCGACGAGGCCAGCACGCAGTACGTCCTCGAGCTTGGTGACATTGCCAAGCTGGGTGCCGGCAGTGTAGAATTCAAATGTGATCTCGCCTCCCGAACACTCGGTGACTTCGTTGGTCCAATTGACCGTAAAATCCTTGTGCGGACCCGCGCCCATCGGCCAGAAATGGGCCAACTTCAGTGTGACCGGCTGGGCAAAACCGATCGTCGTGGTCGCCAGCAGTGCAGCCATGGCGGCTGTCAAAACTTTCCTCATACTCACCTCCCAATGAGGCCAGACCGGTCTTCCCGGCTGGCATATCTGCTTCAGGATCGGAGCGGACACGATGGCACTCTCTCCGAAATCCTGAATCCGCACCCAAGGCTAATCGGGTACGGATCCAGTCTCTCGCCTAACATGGTACATGTCAACATCGTATGCCGGACCACAGGACGTGGCCGGGTACGAGGCAGGAAGACGGCAAGACGCGGGGACCTTTATCCCGGGCAAACGCTGCCACAGGAGAGGCCGGGCGCAGACAGTTGTGGAGCGGCCGGTTGGCGGCACGGCTGAGACCAGAACAGTCGAAGACGTTATCTGCCTGGCGGTGCCAAGCCGGCTCAGGCCGTGTGGCGCAAGGCACGGGTGAGGGGCGGCCGCTTTGCGGCGGTGCACTCAGACGAGCGCAGCAATTCGGCGATGGTATTGCCGTCAACCGGGCGGAAATAGTGATAACCCTGTCCGAGCGGGCAACCGATCTGAAGCAGTCGGGCCGCCTGTTCAGCGGTTTCAATTCCTTCGGCTATGATGCCGATCTGCATTTTCTTCGCCACATCGATCAGGGATTCAACAATGGCGCCGCAGGCGATGTCGGTGAGCAGGTTGTCGACAAAGGACTTGTCGACCTTGATGTAATCGAGCGGAAAGTCCTTGAGGTGGCTGAGCGAGGCAAAGCCGGTCCCGAAGTCATCCAGCGCGACCTGCATGCCGCAGTCACGCAGACGGGCCACCTGGCTTGCCACGTCCTGATCCATTAGCACGTTTTCGGTGACTTCGATCTGCAGGTGATGCAGTGGTACCCCGTAGGCCTCGAATGGCGCCCTGAGCCGCTGTTCGAGATTGCCGCGCTGGAAATCGACCGTGGAAAGATTGACGGCCACATGCCTGAGCTCCAGCCCCTCATCCATCCAGGCGCGCATCGAGCTGGCGATCTGGTCCAGCATCCGGCTGGTCAGGCGAAAGGCGTTCTTTGAATCGGTCAGTCCCTGGGCAAAGGCCCCGGCGCTGATGATCTTGCCATCTTCGGTGCGGATGCGGGCAAGGGCTTCGACCCCGACGATCCTGGCCCTGTGGATGCAGATGACCGGCTGGAAGTGGGCAAAGACCCGATCCTCGTCCAGCGCCTTGTCCAGCAGCGCGATCTGTTCGGTGCGGCACTGGATCGATGTGCGCAAACCCGGTTCGAAATGGATGTAGTCGCCGCGTGCGGTCTGCTTGGCGTGGTAGAGCGCCAGATCGGCATTCTGGCGCAGTGTGTCCGCGCTGGTTCCGTCCATGTTGCTGAGTACGCCGCCGATGGTGATCTGCAGCATGATGCTGTTGCCGTCGCAATCGAACGGATAGTCCATTTGCCCAAGCAGACGCTCGGCGAGCGTGGCCAAGGCCTCTTGCTGGTTGCATGAATGGCAAATGACCGCAAATTCATCACCGCCCAGGCGATAGACAGAGATGCCTTCGCCGACACCTGCGAGCCGGCGGCCAACTTCGCAGATCATGCTATCCCCGACCGAGTGGCCCATGCTGTCATTGACCATCTTCATGTTGTCGATATCGAGCAGCAGCAAACCAAAACTTTGCGGCGGAGTGGCCATTTTCTTCGCGATGCGCTCGTCAAAGGCATAGCGATTGTACAATCCGGTCAGCTGGTCATGATAGGCCAGATGGTGCAGCCGACGGTTGACCTCGTCGCGCTCCATGGCAATGGAGCAGAGATGGACGCAGGTCTCGACGAGCTGGCGCTCCAGGGCGCTCGGACCGCGGCACTCACGGTAATAGAAGGCAAACGTGCCGACAACGCGTCCGTCGGGTGATTTGATCGGACTGGACCAGCAGGCCTTCAACCCGAGCGGCAGTGCGACCGACTTGAAATCCCTCCAACGCGGATCTGTGGCAATATCCGTGACTTCGACAGGGGTTCCGTGAAAGGCTGATGTGCCGCAGGAGCCGACTTCGGGACCGATGGGAACACCGTCGATGGCTTCGCCGTAGGACGCCGGAAGGCTGGGGCCTGCGACCGGGTGAATGAGGCCTTCGGAATCAATGGCCGCGATCGTGCAATTGGCGCCAGGCGCGAGGGCTTCGGCCCGATCACACAGCGTGTTGGCAACCCTGGCAAAGGCAATACCCTTGGCCACGGCTTCAAGAATCTCGTTTTGCAGTGCCGACAGCTCGTTATCACGTCTGGCTTGCATGGCCGCTTCCTTCGTCTACAACTCCTGCATTAAAGCACAAGCTAATGTTTAATGTCTTTACAGCCGTCATGATTGCCCGTTTTACGATCATGTTTGCGGACAACATTCTCCGGTGGTTAACAAGTCTTTGCCGCCAGGCCTGCAAAACCTGCTTGTCCGTTGCCGGGAGCTTCAGGCGACCCAGTCGGAAAGGCTGGCAACTGTCCAGCTGTACTTTCAAAGATAATGTACCGGAATCCGGTCCGGACGGTGGGTTCCGTGGCTGATCTGATCTGTCCAGGCTCGTGGTCGATCAAGGTTTCGGCTGGTCCGGGCCGGACAGCTGGAAATGGATCCAGCGGTCCCGTGCAGAGCGGACCCGGCGGAGCACGGCTTTGACCGAGCATGGGTCACCGGCGCGCGAGCCCGGATCTTAACATCCTTCCAGCCTGAAGCCTGCGAACCACTCAGCCTTGATGAGGGGCCTGCGCCACCGCGCGGATTTCCATCAGGCCACCGGGCACGATCAGTTCAGCAACCCCGATGGCGGTCCAGGCAGGGTAGGGTGCCTGGAGGAAGCGGTCCTTGACGCGCATGAAGGTGTCCATGTGACGGGACATGTCAACGTGGTAGGTTGTGATCTCCACGATGTCCGCCAGGTCGGCTCCTGCGGCTTGAAGGATTGCGCGCAAAGCTTCGAAGGCCGTGGCGAATTGCGCTTCAGGGTCGCGCACGGCCATCAGTGCCGCCAGCTCGTTCGACACTTCGGCGGTCGTTGCCTGAGCCCCGGCGAGCCCGTTTCCTGCCGGCGCTTCGCCGTCGGGGCTGGTGCCGATGATGCCCGAGCAAAAAATCAGCCCGTTCGCCACCACTGCGGGAGCAAAGTGCCAATTGTCATAAACGCCCTTGAGGGCAGGCGGGATTATGTGCTGCACCGATGTCATTCCGGCTCCCTTCATCAATGGTTTTGCGCCTTGCCCCTCCAAGCTTCGTCAGATCGTTGACAGCAAGCGACTGAGCTGTTCCGGAAAACCCGTTTACGATCGTCAAACGAAGCAGAACCAAGTGGCAAATCATAAGCTTAGTGCCGGCGGCCTGCCCTGTCGAGCCAAACGCGGAGCTGTCAGAGCGGCCTCGATTGAAAGCCGCAAGAGCCCGTTCTGCACATAGCGTGAGCTTAAAGGCAACGGTTCCATTTTTAAGGGCAAAACTGAAAGGGAATGGTGGAGGAGACAGGACAAGGCCCGAACCCGGAGCCAACGCGCTTTGGGTCGGTGGGCGGCAAAGCGCAAATTGAAGTGGCGGAGGGGGTGGGATTCGAACCCACGGTACGGTCTCCCGCACGCCGGTTTTCAAGACCGGTGCCTTAAACCGCTCGGCCACCCCTCCAAGGCGTTGATCTGTTTTGGCAATCCGGATCCAGCAAGCGCGCGGTTTATAGCGCCTGCATCCATCCTGCCATCAAACGTCCTTCGCAGGCGCTTCTACAGCGTTCAAAGAACTCCAGTCAACGTCTATTGAATTGCGTGGCTGATTTTTCCGGCTGGGGAAGGCCGCGCATGTGCACGGGCTGATTTGCGTCCCACCGGCACTGTGGGGCGTGCGCAGATTGTCAATCTTATGCTCCCCATAAAAGGGGACGAGAGAATACGATATTGTTGTTCCTCAGCCCTCTGATATGGGTCCGTTTACGGTCCCCTTCGCGTCAGAAAGCGCCATCCGCCTGCGAACATCAGGCCAATGCCCAAAAGAAATGTCGGAACGAAGAACCGCAAAGCTTCCCAATCCCCCCAATTCAAGCTGAAACCGCTGCAACCCGTCGTGTTCATGCCGCAGGCAAAGGCATTCAGCCAGTACCAGGCCGCGAAAGTTGCCCCGAAAACCAGTATGCCGGAGACGAGAAGAAGTGCTGTTTTCATGGCCTCCGGTTCCCTGGGCGATAAGATCTCGCAACCGGGTTCACGCGTTGTTCAACCCGCAAGCTCGTGGCAACTTAACTGGCCAGAACAGGTGATCGCAAAGGTTTTTTGCCCGTCGACGAAACCGATCAGGCTGTAGAAGCGTATCAGCTTCAGGTCAATTGTTCTGGAGAACCAAAATGCACACGAAAACAACGCTGTTCGGCATCCTTACGGCAGTTGCGCTTTCTTTTGTCCCCGCCAAAGCTGGCGCCGAGCAACTTTCAGGCGGCGAACTGAAGCAATTCGTCAACGGCAAGCGGGTTTATCTGGCGACGCCCTTCGGCGGCGAGTTCCCGCTCAACTACAAGCGCACCGGCGTTGTTACCGGTGATGGCACGGCACTGGGCCTCGGCAAGTTCTTCGCGCCAACGGAAAGCGGGCGCTGGTGGGTGAAGGGAGAAAACCTCTGCCAGCAGTGGCCAACCTGGTATGACGGCAAGACCACATGCTTCCAGATCAAGAAAACCGGCGAGAAGTCGCTCAACTGGGTTCGCGATGACGGGCGCAGCGGAAAGGCGAGAATTGAGGGCTGAGATTCACCGATAATTTACCACGCCGACCGCATTGAGGCGCTCCGCCGGGAAGGTGATCGTAATTTCGCCATCTTGCCCGGCGACTTAAACCTTCGATTAGGACATCAACCGCATTGATTGAAGGGGACGGCTTTGCAGGGGACATGCTGCCAGGCCATATTGGCGACCGCCAGAGTATCGAGTAGCGGTGTGGGACACAGACAGATGGTTCGAACCGGGGCAGGGCTGCGCACAGCGGCCGGGATGGGAATGCTGGTATTGCTTGCACTGGGGCTTGCCGGGTGCAGCTCCACGTCCAGCTCCAAGAGCAAATCCTCAGCCTCCCACATCAACACCAAATCAAAATTTTCGGTCTCCGAGTATGGCGTTTCGGCAAGCCCCCGAATGACCACAGCCAAGCGGCCCAAAAAGGGTGGCGGCCGATCGGTGGTCGGCAAGCCCTACCGGGTTCGCGGCAAATGGTACACGCCAAAGGAAGACCCCAATTACGACAAGGCCGGTCTGGCTTCGTGGTACGGACCGAACTTTCATGGTCGACTGACCGCCAATGGCGAGATCTACGATCAATTCCACCTTTCTGCGGCCCACCCGACGTTTCCGCTACCCAGTTACGCGCGGGTGACCAACAAGAAAAACGGGAACACCGTTGTCGTCCGGGTCAATGATCGTGGGCCTTTTGCCCACGGCCGGATTATCGATCTGTCCAACAAGGCAGCCGAACTCCTCGACATGAAGCATGAAGGCGTGGCCGCGGTTCGTGTGGAATATGTCGGGCGCGCGCCGGTTGAGGGCGACGACACGCGCTACCTGATGGCAAGCTACCGGCCGGGCGGTTCCAGCGCACCAGCTGGCGGAGTGATCGCCACCGGGGTCATGATGGCAATGAATGCGGTCGACGCGGCGCTTCCGGGCGTCAGTTCCACCCCGGCTTCAATGGCTCCACCGGCTGCCCTGGAGGCGGCCCCGGTATCTGCGCTGCAGGCCAGCACTGCCAATACATTTGCCGGCTCACCACTGGACATACCCTTTGGCTTTGCGCTTCCCGATGTCGGGCCGGTGCTTCCCGACAGGCCTACTTTCGGCATGCCGATCGCGGCCAAGGCCGATACTGGTATGGAAAATATCGGCATGGCATTCTGGGGCGGTCGGCTGATCAGCTCGAACCAGCCGTTCGGCACCTTGCTTGGCACTCCGCCCGAGAGGCGCTGAGTCCGATCTCGGTCTCTGTCTGCACCTGGCATCAGCTGTTGTTGCGGTGACTGCGGTCATATCGATTACATTTCAGTCTCTCTGCATTGCTCAACTGGTTCAAAGCATTGATCCGGTTCAGCTTGATTGCTAGGTTTGTTTGATATCGAATTTCTCCGTTGATGGATGGCCCCCATGCCCCGGTCGGTCTTCGCCCGCTTGTTTCTTGTTCTGGTGCTGCTGATTGGCGGTGCAGTTTCGCCTGCGCTGGCGCAGCTTTTTGAAACCCGTGCCAAACAGGCCTATCTGATTGATGCCGATACCGGCACGGTTCTGTTTGCCAAGAATGAAAACGAGACGGTGCCGCCTGCCTCCCTGGCAAAATTGATGACCATGGAAGTGGTCTTCAACGCCATTCGTACCGGTCGGCTGACCCTAGACGACACGTTTCAAGTGTCTGAAAACGCATGGCGGACAGGCGGTGCGATGTCGCGCACCTCGACCATGTTTGCGGAGCTGAAATCCTCGATCCGGCTGGAAGACCTGATCCAGGGCGTGATCGTGCAATCAGCCAATGACGGCTGCATCATCATTGCCGAAGGCATGGCGGGGTCTGAAGACAATTTCGCCCGGTTGATGACCGAACGTGCCCGGGAAATCGGGCTGACCACCTCAGTGTTCGGCAATTCCAACGGATTGCCGCATCCCGATTCCAAGGTGACGATGAAAGACCTGGTGACGCTGGCGCACCATATTCAGTCCACCTATCCGGAATTCTACAAATACTACTCCCAGTCGGAATTCACCTGGAACAACATCAGGCAGCGCAATCGAAACCCGCTGCTTGGCCTGGATATCGGGGTCGACGGGTTGAAAACCGGCTTCACCGAAGAATCGGGCTATGCCATCGTCTCATCGATCAAGCGTGACGGGCGGCGGCTGTTTCTGGCCATGAGCGGAATGGCGACCGAGCGTGAGCGCGCCGAGGAATCGCGCAAGATGCTCGAATGGGGCATTCGGGCCTTTGAGCGCAAGACGTTGTTTGCCGAGGACGAAACAATCGGCGAGGTCAGCGTTTACGGCGGTGCGGAGAGTGCTGTCGTGAAGGCCAAGGGTGCAGTCGATATCTTGCTGCCGATTACCAATCCGGACCGGCTGGCGGCGCGAATCACCTACCGTTGGCCATTGCGCGCTCCGATCGAAGCAGGTGCACAAGTGGGCGTTCTCAAGGTCTATATCGGCGATACACTGTCGCAAGAGACGCCGCTTTTTGCGATGGAAGCCGTGGACAAGGGGCCCTTGCACACCCAGGCGCTTGATGCACTGATCGAACTTTCGCAATTCTGGCTGTAACAGCCTCTGAAAGCGTTCATTTCTGATTTGATTTGCTTTAGACAAGGGCGAACCGGAAACTCCCGGTGATCTCATCAAGATGTTCCGTGCGCGATTGCAGCCTGCGGCGACAGGGAAAATAATACGTGACGCAAAGCACAGGGCTGTTCATAACCTTTGAAGGCGGGGAAGGGGTCGGCAAATCGACCCAGATCCACCGTCTGGCCGATGTGCTCCGGCGTCGAGGACACGATGTGCTGGTCACACGCGAACCCGGCGGCTCGCTGGGTGCCGAAGCAGTACGGCATGTGTTGTTGTCGGGTGCCGCAGAAGAGTTCGGCGTCCGCATGGAAGCCATGCTGTTTGCCGCAGCGCGCAGCGACCATATCGAACAGGTGATCCGCCCGGCTGTGGCTGAAGGCACGATTGTGCTCTGTGACCGGTTCATGGACTCGAGCCGGGTCTATCAAGGCGTAACGGGTAATCTTGAACCGCAATTCATTCAGCACCTGGAACGCATCGCGATCAACGGCATGATGCCCGATCTGACGCTGGTGCTCGATCTGCCCGCCTCGGTCGGATTGGGACGGGCAAAGGCGCGCGAGGGCAAGGACGCAGCGCCCGACCGGTTCGAGAAGGAAGAAGTGTCCACGCACGAGAAACGCCGTGAAGCCTTCATCGACCTCACACGCACCGAGCCCGAGCGCTGCAAACTGGTTGACGCCAACCAGCCCGAAGACCTGGTGGCGCTGGCAATTCTCGCCGAGGTCGACTCCATCCTGCACGATGGTGCGGCGGACGAACCGGCCAGGGGCCAGGAAGCATGAGTGGAGAACAACCAGGCTTGCTTGAGGGCGCGATCCCGCCCGAGCGCAATACTGTGCTCTATGGCCATGATTCTCAGCAGGAGTTTCTGGCGACGGCCTATCGCTCCGGTCGCATGCATCACGCCATCCTGATCGAGGGTGCGGAGGGGATCGGCAAGGCGACGCTGGCCTACCGCTTTGCTCATCATGTGCTGACCCATCCCAATCCCCTGGAAGCGCCCGATCGCATCGCCGATCCGGATCTTGACGATGCCGTCGGACGCCAGATTTCAAGCGGCGCCTCGCACAATGTTCTGCACCTGGCGCGGCCGGTGGATGAGAAGACCGGCAAGGCCAAGTCGGTCATCACCGTTGACGAGGTGCGCCGAGCCGGAAAGTTCTTCGGCCAGACATCAGGCACAGGCAACTGGCGGGTGGCGATCATCGACCCGGCGGATGACCTTAACCGGAATGCCGCCAATGCCATACTGAAGATACTTGAGGAGCCACCGAAGCGGTCTTTGTTCCTGGTGCTTTCGCACACCCCGGGACGCTTGCTTCCGACCATTCGCTCGCGCTGTCTGTCGCTGAAGCTGCAACCGCTGTCTGCCCCGGATCTGGACCGTGCGCTGGGACACCTGGGAGCAGCACCGGGTGAAACCGATGCGATCATACGGTTGAGCGAAGGCAGTGTGGCCAGGGCATTGCTGCTGAGAAACTATGGCGGCGTCGACATCGCGGAGGCTTTTGTCGACATCCTGGAGCGCGGCAGTCTCAACAACCGCGAACCGATCTACAAACTCGCCGAAACGCTTGCCGGACGCGACCGCGATGTGGCCTATGATTTCTTTACCGGTTTCGCCGTCGACCGGGTGCAGCAGATGGCGCGCGACGCCGGCGCTGCCGGAGACCTGGCCGAAGCCGATCGCCTGGCACGAATGTCGACAACACTTGCTGAGCATTTTGCCACGGCCGCCGCCTACAACCTTGATCGCAAGCAGACTGTGCTGCATGTCTTTTCGATCTTTTTCAGCTGAAGCAGCGTGAAATTTACGGCACACATGTCCAAGTACAGGGCATGGCATCCTGCGGCTTGATCGCTTATGACGACAGCGCGTATAGACCCATCTGTCGATCAAGACCCGGATATGGAATTCGAAGGCAATCATGAGCACCGAGCGTTTTTACATCACCACCCCGATTTTCTACCCCAACGGGGTGCCGCATATCGGCCACGCCTATACGGCAATCGCGACGGATGTTCTGGCCCGGTTTCAACGGCTTGACGGCAAGGATGTGTTCTTCCTGTCGGGAACCGACGAGCATGGCCAGAAGATGCAGCAGACGGCTGAGAAAGAAGGCATCAAGCCGATCGAACTCGCTGACAAGAATTCGGCCGTGTTTCGCGACATGCTCTCTCAGCTCAACTGCTCCAATGATGACTTCATTCGCACCACCGAGGAGCGCCACAAACACTCCGTGCAGGAGTTGTGGAAACGGATGGAAGCCAATGGCGACATCTATCTGGGCAATTACGGCGGCTGGTATTCGGTGCGCCAGGAAGCCTATTTCGACCAGGCGGAAACCACAGTCGGTGAAGATGGCGTCCGGCGCGAACCGCTCGGCTCACCGGTCGAATGGGTGGAGGAAGAAAGCTATTATTTCAAGCTCTCGGCCTATGAAGACAAGCTTTTGGAGCTCTACGAGACCAATCCCGAATTCGTGGCCCCAAGCGAACGGCGCAACGAAGTGGCGAGCTTCGTCAAATCAGGCCTCAGAGATCTGTCGATCTCGCGCACGACCTTTGACTGGGGCGTGCCGGTGCCGGGCAATGACAAGCACGTCATGTATGTCTGGGTTGACGCGCTGACCAACTATATCACGGCCGCCGGTTTTCCCGATGAGGCCGGGGACAAATGGAACTACTGGCCTGCCGTCCACATGATCGGCAAGGACATCGTGCGGTTCCATGCGGTCTACTGGCCGGCTTTTCTGATGTCGGCGGGCCTTGCGCTTCCAGAAAAAGTGTTCGCGCACGGCTTCCTGCTGGTCAAGGGCGAGAAGATGTCGAAATCCATCGGCAACGTGGTCGACCCGTTCGCGCTGATCGAGGCCTATGGACTCGACCAGGTGCGCTATTTCTTCATGCGCGAAGTGCCGTTCGGACAGGACGGCAGTTACAGCCCTGAAACCATTGCCACGAGGATCAATTCCGATCTCGCCAACGGCATCGGCAATCTGGCCAGCCGGTCGCTGTCGATGATCAACAAAAACTGCGATGGCAAAATGCCCGAATGCGGTGTGCTGACCGACGAGGACAAGGCACTGCTGAACACCATCGATACGGTGATCGAAAGCGTGCGCTCCGACATGGCCAATTTCCAGATCCACAAGGCCTTGGCTTCAATCATCGACGTTGTGGCCGATGGCGACCGCTATTTCGCCAGCAACGAGCCCTGGGCGCTGAAGAAGACCGATCCGGCCCGGATGGAAACCGTGCTCTACGTTACGGCGGAGACGGTTCGGCAGATTTCGATCCTGCTGCTGCCGTTCATGCCGGAATCGGCAGGCAAGCTGCTGGATCTGGTTGCGGCACCGGAAGACAAGCGCAATTTCGCGGCCCTTGGTGAGGTTGGACGCCTGCAGGCGGGTACTCCGATCGACAAGCCGGCGCCGATCTTCCCGCGTTACGTTGCGCCGGAAGAGGGATGAGACCGATGCTGATCGACAGCCATTGCCATCTGGATTTTGCCGATTTCGACGCGGAGCGCGACGAACTGGTCGAGCGCGCCCATGCGTCCGGCGTCAAACAGATGGTGACGATCTCAACCCGTGTCAGGAAGGTCGACACACTGCTGGCACTGACCGAGCGCTATCCGAGCGTGTTCTGTTCCGTCGGCACCCATCCCAACAACGCCGACGAAGAATTGGATGTGACGGCCGACCAGCTGGTGACGCTGGCAGAAGCGCATGAGAAAATCGTGGCCATCGGCGAAGCCGGGCTCGATTATTTTTACGACACGCAGAAGCCCGAAGACCAGAAGACTGGCTTGCGGCGTCACATCGAAGCTGCGCGGCGCACGCAACTGCCGCTGGTCATTCACAGCCGCAGCGCCGACGATGACATGGCCGAGATCCTGACCGAGGAAACCGGGAAGGGGGCCTTCCCCTTTATCCTGCATTGCTTTTCGTCAGGCCAGGAATTGGCAGACACCGGCGTGGCACTTGGCGGCTATGTCTCGTTTTCCGGCATCCTGACATTTCCGAAATCGACAGAACTGCGCGATATCGCAAAGACCGTACCGATGGACCGACTGCTGGTCGAAACCGATGCACCATACCTTGCGCCCAAACGCTGGCGCGGCAAACGCAACGAGCCGTCCTATGTGGTCAACACGGCAGAAGTTCTGGCCGAGGTCAAAGGCGTTTCCTACGAGGAGATCGCCCGGATCACGACCGAGAACGCCTTTCGCTGCTTCTCGAAGATGCCGCAGCTGTGACGGTGCCGGTCCGTCGCCAGTTCACGATTCTTGGCTGCGCCTCGTCGCCAGGCGTGCCGCGGGTCAATGGTGACTGGGGCGCGTGTGATCCGGACAATCCGAAGAACCGGCGGACACGTGCAGCCTTCCTGATCCGTCAGTTCAGCGCAGATGGCGGCGAGACCACGATCGTGGTTGATACCGGCCCGGATTTTCGCGAACAGATGATCGCCAGCAAGGTGCGCAGCATCGATGCGGTGCTATACACCCACTCGCATGCCGACCATGTGCACGGCATCGACGATCTGCGCGGCTTTGCGCTGTCGCAGCGCAGACAGATCCCGATTCATGCCGATCCCGAGACCATGGCACGGATCCGGGCCGGCTTCGGCTATTGCCTGGAAACGCCGGCCGGCAGCAACTATCCGCCGATCACCACGCCGGTGCTGATCAACTCGCTGGACGAGCCAATCACGATCACGGGCGAGGGCGGAGCGATCGAGGTGCACCCGCTTGATCAGGCGCATGGCTCGATCCGCTCGCTGGGCTTTCGTATCGGAGATGTCGCCTATTGTTGCGACGTCAGCGATTTTCCGCGCTCCACAATCGAGAAACTGCAGGATCTTGATGTGCTGATCATCGACTCGCTGCAGTACAAGCCGCATCCGAGCCATCTTTCCATTGATCAGGCGCTGTGGTGGATCGAGAAGCTCGACCCGAAACGGGCCATCCTGACCCACATGCATGTGCCGCTCGATTACGAAACCGTGCTCAACGAGACACCGGAGCGTGTCGAGCCGGGCTATGACGGGCTGTCCATCGAAGTTGTGGTGGGAGATCAGGCAACGCATCCCCGGTGACGCCCGTCCCGGAATGTTGTGCCCCCGTGCCCGAAAGCCGGCAACGGCACAACGCCTGAATGACACCTTTTTTCAGTATCGCCCACAGAATCCAACAGATTTTGAACTATCGTCTTAAGATGATTGCAACTTAGAACTGTCTAAAATGCCTCCTTCCCCACGGAGGCTTACATGCTGGCAGGACTTCAGAACAGCATACTGAATATGGTGGCGCGAGGCGACGATCTTGATGTGATGCTGACGCGGCTTTGCCGCGAGGTTGAACAGATGCTGCCCGGTTGCTTTGTCTCAATCCTGACACTTGATCAGGAAGATCTGTTGCATCCGTGTGCCGCTGCGGGCCTTCCTGACGCTTACTCGATGGCACTTGAGAACTTGTCTATCGGTCCCATGGTCGGCTCTTGTGGATCAGCCGCATTCCTGCAGCAGAGCATCGATGTTTCCGACATTGAGCATGATCCCCGTTGGGCAGACTACAAGGACCTTGCCATGTCCTTCGGGCTGAAAGCCTGCTGTTCAACCCCGATCTTCGGCAGCAGGGGCACGGTATTGGGCACATTTGCGCTGTATTTCCAAGAGCCACGTGCTGCAACACAGTTCGAGCAGAGTGTCATCGTGAGTTGCCTGCCGCTTTGCATGATTGCGCTCGAGTGCCACGAACGCATGCTGGAGCACCGGCGCCTTGCTTTCACCGACGCCATGACCGGCCTGCCAAATCGCGGCGGTTTCGGTGTGGACGTCATGAGGCTCAAGCCCGATGACCACTGGTCGCTTCTGCTGATGGATGTCGACAACCTCAAGGCGATCAACGATACATTCGGGCATGCGACAGGCGACGACCTTATCTCGACTGTCGCCGCGCGGCTGGCAGATGCAGTCAGGCCACTACCGGCCTATCGGCTCGGCGGGGATGAATTCGCGGTCATTCTCGACCAATCCAGCGCCACTCATGCCGAGAAAATCGCAACCCAAATCATTGGCGAGGTCAGCCTGCCTGCGGTCTGTGGCGGCCATACCGTGCTTCCCACGGCCACCATCGGCGTCGCGCGAGCGGGGGACGGCCATTCGGTCACAGATATCCATCATCATGCCGACGTCGCGCTCTACCATGCCAAGGAAACAAGACGGGGCAGCTTCGCGTTTTATAATGCGACACTTGCATCCGCGATCTCGCAGCGTACAGAAGCCATCAAGGCTGTCGCCGCGGCGTTGAAGGAAAACCGGATAGAAGCCTGGTATCAGCCGGTTGTGCGCATCGACACAGGAGAGATCGTGGGTGTCGAAGCCCTGGCCCGCATGCGTCTGGATGACGGGTCCATTGTTGCCGCAGCGCAGTTCCACGAAGCCACCAAGGATGCCCAGGTGGCCGCCAACCTGACGCGGCACATGATCAGATGCATCAGCAAGGATGTCGGAAACTGGCTCAGGATCGGCATTCCTTTCCAACATGTCGGAATCAACCTGTCGGCTGCTGATTTCAAGGGAACCGATCTTCAGACTATCATTGAAACAGCGTTTGCCAGAGAGAACGTGCCGCTTCGGCACGTCATTCTCGAGGTGACCGAGTCGGTCTATCTTGGTGACAGGGATCAGGGTGTTTCAACCAGCGTCAGCGGGCTCCGGGATGCCGGTTTCAAAGTGGCGCTCGACGATTTTGGCACCGGTTTCGCGTCTCTGACCCATCTCATCACGGTTCCCGTAGATATTATCAAGATCGACAAGTCTTTCGTCGACCGGCTCGGTCCCGAAGATGTCGGCACCGGGATTGTCGAAGGCATTCTCCACATTGCCGACCGGATGGGAATCCGTGTGATTGCGGAAGGCATTGAAACCGTCGCCCAAGCCGATTTGCTTCTGGAACGCGGCTGCACTCTTGGTCAAGGCTATCTCTATTCAAAGGCACTGCCCGCGGATCAGATGACTGTGCTGTTGCAAAGACGCGGGCAGAAACCCGATCACCTGCCCCAGGCCAAGCAGCACATGTGAAGCCCTGCACTCAGGCGGCCGTCCGTTTACTCGGTTTTCAGCCACTCCAGCACTGCATCCGTATGCGCGCCACGGCGCGGAATATCGCGTGGAATGGTGGATTTTTCGGTTGAGAACCGGGGCGCAGGCCCAGCTTGCAACACGCCTTCGACATACTGCCAGACACCGCGTTCCGCCATGTGCGGTTCGACGGCAGATTCGTCCGGGCGCAGGGTAGGGGCCACGCATGCGTCCGAGCCGGCGAATAGTTTTTCCCAATGAGTCCGTGGATGTCTGGCAAAGATGCCAGCTATAATTGCCGACTGCTGCGACCACTTTGCTGCATCAAATTGCGGCACCAAATCAGGGTCTTCGGCCAATTTTAGTCCGGCAAGGAACTCGGCATAGAATTTCGGCTCCAGGCATTGCACCGAAATGTAACCACCATCCGAACAGACATAGCAGCGGCTCCAGTGCGGGCCATCCAGCATGCTCTGACCGCGGGCCATCGAAAGCCCGCCGGTCTGCGCCAGCGCCATCAACAGGTTCATCATATGGGCCGAACCGTCGACGATGGCCGCATCAACGACCGTGCCGCCACGGCCTGAGCGCGCCGCCATGACACCCGCAAGCACGCCTGCCACCAGATAAAGCGCGCCGCCGCCGATATCTCCGACCAGAGTTGGTGGCGGAAACGGGGCTTCACCCGGGTTGCTGGCGTACCAGGCAGCTCCCGACAACGAGACATAATTGAGATCGTGACCTGCAGTCTGCGCCCGTGGACCGGTCTGACCCCAGCCTGTCATGCGGCCATAGACCAGATCCGGATTGATGGCTTTGAGATCATCCGGCCCCAGACCAAGCCGTTCCATCACGCCAGGCCGAAAGCCTTCGATCAAAGCTTCCGAGCGGCTCACAAGTTGCTTGAGCACAGTGACATCATCGGAAGATTTCAGATCCAGCTCGATCGAGCGTTTACCGCGGTCGATCAGCGATTGCTCCGGCATGCCGGGTGCCGGTGCGCCGTTCTTGCGATGAACCACGATCACGTCCGCGCCGAGATCTGCCAGCATCATGGATGCAAATGGCGCTGGTCCAAGACCTTCAATTTCAACGATTCGAAGACCTTCCAGCATGCTGTTCCTCACTCGCTCCGGATCGCCCGATACGGCATTCATCCCATGGATGCGACTAGATCAGATTCGGTTTCAGGTTTCACTCGTCGAAGGCAATCGGCGGTGCAGATCCGCTTATGCAGCTTACAAGACAGGACAAAGATCAACGGCAAGACTATGATTTTCATGGCAGTTTCATCAGTCCGTGGTCACAGTCGCGCACGGCCTTCAGTTCCATAATCCATCTTATGCGATCTTTGTATGCAGGCAGGGAACCTTGTTATCGGATCAGAAAAACAGCGTCCTTGATGTCGACTGTTCTGCCGGCACCTGGTCGACAAACATCTGCCACGCCTTCTGGTAAGACGGTAGATAATTCAGCTCATGGCCCTCGCCCAGCTGTTCCAGCTCCCGGTAAGCCTGCAACAGCATATCGACGAACTTGAAACCCGAGGACAGATCTTCTGGCTTGACGCCGGACTGCTCAGCGCCGTTCTCATAGAGATACTGGGCGGCGGCGCGCTGTTCCATCCATTCGGACGACGTGGTTTTTTCATCGAGACTGACCTGATCAAGCCACAGAGCTCCGGCCTTGCCAACGGCCATGTGGTCGGACGGGTCGATGCCGTCCTTTCCGGCAAATGTGCCCGCCAACCGGGTCGGTCCGTGATACAGCCCCATCGCGAGAGATTGCTGCTGGACCATGATCGATTGCGCGATCTCTTTTTCTTCTTTTGAGAAAAAACCCGTCTCATCAGTTCTGACAGCGGTCAACGCCCGCCGGTCCAGATCGCCGAAGATCGTGTACCAGTCTACGGCTTCGTTGCTCTTGGGGCGAAACGGCTGTCCGCTGTCGATCATCTTGATATGCCGCGCGTCAATCGCCTTGCGGGCCGCGTCCACAATTTCGGACTTCGTCTTGCCGGATGAAAACGGTTCTGCGGTCGGGTCGGTTACGGCAATGGCCAGATTGTTGGACGCAAAACCCGGCCGCACCGGCATATAGATTTCGAAGCCGTTTGGTGGCGCCACTGTAAAATTGCTGGCAGTCGGCGTAATCTTGCCGGAAAAATCATAGGTTCCGGTCGCCTCGACCGGTCCTGCCGGCCCCAACTCCTGGTATGTTTCGATAACATAGGCATGAATAGTCGGCGCAGATTCCTTGATAGATCCTGCGCGCCCGACAGTCCGAATATGCGAATAGCTAACGCCTTCGATATTCATGCCTTTTTGGCTCCTAGTAAAATGATTCTGACAATCGGGCCGCAGCCTTGCTCGAAACTGTCGAAACTTGGCAATTATACAGTTTGTATGCTGAAAACCGGTGGTTTTTCCGACAAACAGGAGCCGGTTGCTGTGCCCTGCTCCGGCGCTCGTGCCTGATCAAGGTCAGGACAGGAACCAAACCAATGATCAAGCGTTTGGGAGCGGCCTTGCAGATGCCAGAAGCTTGGCCTATCCGATGGCCAAGCCCCATTCACCGGAGATTGCCGCCATGTCCTATGCCAAGCTCGATGCCCATTGCCGATCACTGGGAGCGCTTGAACACGCGCTTGCCATTCTGGGTACAGATGAAGCCACCAACATGGCTCCTGGGGGTGGCGAACAGCGGGCTGAGGCGATGGCATCGCTCTCCGGGTTGCATCACCGCCAGGCCACAGCGCCCGATGTGGCTGACTGGATTGCAGCCAGCAAGGCTGAAAGCCTTGAAACGGAACAGAAAATTGCTGTAGCAGAACTCGAGCGCAGCTATATCAACATGACTTGCCTGCCCTCGGATTTTGTCGAGCGCAAGATGCGAACCAGCATGCGTTCGGAGCAATTGTGGCGCGCCGCGCGACCCAAGGGCGACTGGGGGACGTTCGAACCTGCCCTGCAAGACGTGGTGGACATGACGCGCGAGGAGGCCGCAATGCGGGCCGAAGTGCTCGGCCTTTCCCCTTATGACGCTCTGATGGAGCAGTACGATCCCGGCAACCGGGTGGCGACCATCACCCCGGTGTTTGCAGAACTCAAGTCGTTTCTGGTGGATTTCCTGCCCAAGGCGCTCGATGCGCAGGAACAACGCCACACCGAACGCCCTCTGAAGCCCTTGTCGGGCGATTATCCGGTCGAACGGCAGAAAGCGCTCGGCATAGAGATGATGAAGGCCGTCGGCTTTGACATGAACCATGGCAGCCTGTCGATTTCCGATCACCCGTTCTGCGGCGGCGTGCCGAGCGATGTGCGCATGACAACGCGCTATCGCACCGACGAGTTTCTCTCCGCGCTGATGGGCATTCTGCACGAGACCGGCCATGGTCTGTATGAGCAAAATCTTCCCAAGCAATGGGCGCACTGGCCATCGGGCAAGGCGCGCGGCATGTCGATCCATGAAAGCCAGAGCCTGTTTGTCGAAAAACAGATCGGCCGTAATCCGGCGTTCTGGAGTTTTGCCCTGCCGCTGATCGAGCAGCATTTGCAGGAAAGCTGGTCTATGGAGGATATGCTCCCGCATGTGCATCTGATCCGGCGCGGCAAGATCCGGGTCGATGCCGATGAAGTCACCTACCCGCTGCACGTGATCCTGCGTTACGAACTGGAGCAGGATTTGCTCTCGGGCCGGATCGAGGTGAAGGATCTGCCCGAAGCCTGGGACGCCAAGATGCAGGCTTCGCTCGGTATCTCGACACTGGATGACCCGAAAAACGGGCCGATGCAGGATGTCCACTGGCCTTCGGGGGCGTTCGGCTATTTCCCCTCTTACACGCTGGGCGCGCTGATGGCGGCACAGCAATGGGCAGCGATCCTCAAGATCAATCCGGATGTCGACACGCAGATCGCCGCTGGCGACTTCGACCAGGTCAACGCTTGGCGACGCGACAACATCTGGTCAAAGGCCTCCACCGCCTCGACCCCGGAAATCCTGCGCCAAGCCACCGGTGAAGAACTCAACCCGGCCTATTTCATCGCCCATCTGGAAGCCCGTTACGGGCAGTAGTATCGGAGCCGGGGTACAAGGGGCGAAGGGGTGCCCCCTGCCCGGCAAATGCTGCCCGGTCACATCAGCCTCAATCAGAGAGACCTGGTGCCACCGACGCATGTGCCTGCGCAACTTTTCACCCGAACCTCGCGCCATCCCGAAGTGCGCAGCGGTGGGGCGACAAGACCGGGTTCATCTGCACCGCCAAAGAGCCTGCTTCGGGACGCGCGCGCGAGACTACCGTAACCAGGATGCAGCTGGCCGCCGGAACATCTGAGAGTCATCTACCTTGCACTGCAAGGTACCTTGCATTAGCCTGTCCGTCATGAATGACAACGCCAGCGGCTCCGATACCATCCAGGTGCAGCTCAAGAAGGGAGCATTGGAACTGTGCGTTCTGGCCATGCTGTCCCGCAAGGAAAGCTATGCCTACGAGATTTCAAGCACACTCGCCGAGGCTGTGGGGATGGGTGAGAGCACGATTTATCCACTCATGCGGCGGATGCAGAAGGATGGTCTGGTTGATTTCCGACTGGCCGAAGCCAGCAGTGGCCCGTCCCGCAAATACTACACGCTGACACCAGCCGGCCGACGAAGGTTCGAAAAGCAGCAAAGCGAGTGGAAAAGCTTCATGACGGCCGTCAATGAGATAGTGGGAGACAGCCAATGAACCAGGAGCAGTTTCTTCGAGAGCTTCGGCGGGGATTGGCAGGCATCCCGGCACGCGAGCTTGACGAAATCATCGCGGATTATCAGTCCTATTTCGATGAAGCCGAAGCCGCTGGCAGAAATGTTGACGAGGTGGTGGCAGCTCATGGTGACCCCCGGCTTCTGGCTAAAGAACTGCGTGCCGAGATGGGCTTTCGCCATTGGGAAGATCACCAGAGCCCTCGCAGTTTCTGGAACGCGGCGATGGCGCTCGGCGGACTGGCGGCAATTGACCTCGTGATCCTGGTACCCGGCCTCATGGCACTCGGAGCCATAATCTTGGTTCTGTTCTTCGTTTTGTCGCTTCTCAGCGTGATCGGCATTGGAACGCTTCTGGACCTGATATCGGGCAATTTCGATCCCGCTGAAGGATCCGTGCCCTACCTGTTGGTGCGCAGTATTGCAGTGCTTGCCGTCTCTGTCGGCGGTGGTTTTGTCATGGTCGTTGGGCTCAAGCGCGGCATGACCCAGCTGATGCGCTATGCGCGGCTTCACTACCGTCTGTTGCGCCCCGGCAAGCTTGATGTCGTGTCGGCGACCAGCCAAAACGCGGGCATAGATCAGGATATGGAAGACACCGGACCATGAAGCGCTGGTTAGGTATCTCCGGGCTTCTTTTCCTGGTCGCAGGGGCCGTGATCAGCCACCTCATCGCAACCGGCGAACGCGGGCTCTCCCGCCAGATGCCGCCTGGCCGGACACTGGATGTCTTCCGGCTCGCTCTGGACGAGGCCGCAAATCTCGGTTGGAAAGCGCAAGGGTTGGATCAGGTCTTCGCCCATGCGGCTGCGCTGAGCACCGATTCGCTGATGATTGTCACGGATGGCCGCATTGTTGGCAGTTTCGGAGATCTCTCGAGACCTTACAATGTCCATTCGATCCGCAAATCGCTTCTCGGCACGCTCATTGGCCAGCAGCTGGGCTCTGAGGCAAACCGCTTGCAGCTTGATGCCACACTTCTTGAGCTTGGCATAGACGATGCTCCGGTGCCGCTCAGTGCCTTGCAACGTCAGGCAACCGTCCTGCAGTTGTTCAAGAGCACATCAGGCATCAATCACCCCGCCGCCGCGTCAGGCGGTTTGCAGGCGGAGATCGACAAGCGCCTGGGGCGTGAGGACAATGAACCCGGGACAATATGGGCTTACAACAATTGGGACTACAATGCCCTGACGAGGATCTTTGAGACCGAAACGGCAACCTCGATCGCGGATGCGTTTGACGTCGAAATTGCGCAACCAGCCGGGCTGCAGGATTTCAAGCGATCCGACGTGTCCTATATCTTTGATGCCGGCCGGTCTGAGCACAGGGCTGCAATGTTTCAGCTGTCAGCCCGCGATCTCGCCCGGATTGGACAAATCTTTATCGATGACGGCCGCGCAAATGGTCGAAAGGTTCTGCCGGAAGACTGGGCGAGCCGCATCACCGAAGAATCGTCCGAGACCGGTATTGAAGGCTTGAGATGGAGGCATGGATATCTGTGGTGGATACCCGGCCCTGATACCGGTCTGCCGGAAGGGACATTCTGGGCCTGGGGCCTGGGTAATCAGGCGCTTGTGGTGATCCCAGAATGGAAAACGGTGATTGTTCACCAATCAGACACGACCGAATTCCTGAAACGCTATCAGCCCCTGATCCGAAACCAGGGCATGACCGGCGAGGCAGCCCTCATGCGACTGCTATTGTCCTGCCGTGACCAGGAGGCGCGTGACACAGAATATTGCAGCGAGCATCGCTTTATCTCACGGCGCGAATTTGACCGGCTGGTTTCGTTGATTGTGGCAGCGCGCAAATAGGCAAGGCCGAACCGGCATCATGAGTGAGGCTGATCAAGACATGCAGCATCCGCACACGACTGCATCTGAGAGCAAGCAAGGGCGCTCGAGCCTGCGGGACGCCCTCCCGTTTGATATCCCGTCTCGGTTACAGGCCGGCCGAGGCGGCTTTTGCCAGAGTAGCTTCCTGACGCCGGCGCTTGCGTTCGCGCATGATCGTGTAAATGCCGGTGGCGATGATGATGCCGGCTCCGACCAGGGTGTAGGTATCTGGAAACTCGGAGAACACCAGTGCGCCGACAATCATCGAAAACAACAGCCGCGAATAGCGGAACGGCATGACCACCGAGATTTCGCCGATCCGCGTGGCCTCGGTCAAGGTCCAGTAGGCGAACGTGCCAATCAACAAGGCGCCGGTGAGATAGATGGTTTCGGCCATCGTAGGAACCTTGGCACCTCCGGTCACAGCCAGCATCAACAACCCGGTGATGCCAACGGCGAAAAAGCCCCACACGGCGAGTTGAAGTGACAGGATCGACTTCGGCACCTTCCGGCTTGCCAGATCGCGCAGCGACAAGGCGACCACACCGAGCACCGCCCACAAAACGTTGGGCTCAAAGCCTTCAAGCCCCGGCCGGATCACCAGCACAACCCCGCAAAAGCCGATCAGAATCGCGCTCCAGCGCCGCCAGCCGACAGGCTCGCTCAGAATGAGAGCCGCGCCCATGGTGACGAACAGTGGTGCTGCCTGCAAAATCGTTGTGGCGGTCGCCAGAGGAACCAGTGCGAGCGCGGTGACGAAACCGATGCTGCCGACCATTTCGCTGACATTGCGGACCATTACAGCGGGATGAAAAAAGCCAGCAGAGAACGGATCCACACCGCGTGATTTCGCGATAATCGCAAACAGCGCCGCTCCGGGCAACCCAAGCACGACGAGGATCTCGCCCACCGGCAAAGCACCCGATGCAAGTTTGATGAACATGTCCTCGGCGGCAAATCCCGCCATCCCGAGAACCATCAGAATGATCCCGCGCATATTGTCCATGAGGCTGAATCCCGGCCGGCTTGAGAAAAGGGAGGCGAATGCCCCGGTTCCTGCCTATCCGCTTTGCCGCGAGCGGGAAAGCCCTGCCGATCATTACTGCGAGACTGCGAATGGTCAGGCGGTTTTGTTGCCACGAAGGTTGGCGGCCACGCGCCCTAGCATGCTCAGAAACAGCTCCCGTTCGGCGCCGGGCAACCCGGCAGCAACCAGGCTGTCGGCCTCGATTGCGGCTCTGGTGGCCGGGGCCTGCAGTTCCTTTGCCGTTCCTGTCAGCCAGATCTGCTGCGAGCGCCCATCATCCGGGTGCGGCTTTCGCGTGACCAGATCGTCGCGCTCCATCCGCGCCAGCGTGTTGGCCATGGTCGCCTGCTCCAGTGAAAGGCAGCTCGCCAGTTCCTTCTGGGTCACTCCATCTGTAAGCCACAACTCACCCAACACCACAAACTGCGCACGCGATAGGCCGAGCGGCATCAGCGTACGCTGCAGCGCTGCGGCATAGAGGCGGGCAATCTCACCGGCCAGAACACCGGCCGATCGGGTTTTATCGTACATCATGCCAAAACATATCATTGTATAGCTCACTATGCAATTATATATAGTACGCTATTCATATGAATTGCGATGATTTCTTGAAGACTTTTCCTCTAAAATCACCGAAATGAGAGCTGGAGCGCACGGCTGGCGAAACTATTCAATTTCCATAGGCAGGTGCTGCTGCTGATTGATCCTGATTTCCAAGGGCTCACGACCGCATGACAGATCTCGCCGCCTATGCCAGCCTGTTCCTTGCAGCCTTCCTGGCCGCGACGCTGATCCCGGCGCAGTCGGAGAGCGTGCTGGGCGGACTTGTCGTTCTGGGCCAGCAGCCGGTTTACGCGCTCGTCGCCGTTGCCAGCCTCGGCAACATACTCGGCTCCGTGCTCAACTGGCTGATCGGCCGCGGCGTCGAGAGGTTTCGCGGCCGCAAATGGTTCCCTGCCAGTCAGGCACAGCTCGACCGGGCGCAGCAGCACTATCAGCGCTTCGGCTACTGGTCGCTGTTGCTGGCCTGGGTGCCCGTCATCGGCGACCCGCTAACACTGGTGGCAGGCATCATGCGTGAACCGCTGTGGCGGTTTCTGATCCTGGTTTCGATCGGAAAAATGGGTCGCTATATCGCGTTGGCTGTGGGCCTGGCTGCATTGACATAAAACGATTGGGGCTGCGCGGCGGAATCTGGCAGTATTGCTTTCCCTGCCCTCGCTTCACAGGTCTCGCCCATGCTCCCCGCCCTCACCCTCATCCTGAGTTGCCAGCTGGCCGGCGAACTGATCACGCGCTTTCTCGGGTTGCCGGTTCCCGGGCCGGTGGCAGGCATGGTGCTGCTGTTTGGTCTGTTGGCGATCAGGGGATCGGTGCCGGAGGACATTGGCACGGTCGCCGACAGTCTGCTCAGGCATCTGGCGCTGCTGTTCGTGCCGGCCGGTGTTGGCGTGATGGCACATATGGGTCTGCTCGGGCAGGACTGGCTGCCGATTTCCGTGGCGCTGGTTGGCTCGACGCTGGCGACCATTGCCGTCACCGCCCTGGTGATGAACCGGCTGGCTCGCCCCGCCGCCGACGACGATCAGGAATTCTCGAATGACTGACATCACCGAGGTCTGGGTCTATCTCAGCGCCAGCCCGCTCCTGTTCCTCACGCTCACACTGGCGGCGTTTCAGGCTGGAAGCTGGATTTACGAGCGCTCCGGGCACAAACCGTTTCTCAACCCGGTGCTCACAGCGGTGATCCTCGTCGTCGGCCTTTTGTTGCTCAGCGGCACCAGTTACGAGACCTATTTCGAGGGTGCGCAATTCGTCCATTTCCTGCTCGGACCGGCGACCGTCGCACTGGCGATTCCGCTTTACCGGCAATTTGATCGCGTCCGGCGCTCGGCACTGGCATTGATCACCAGCCTGCTCTGCGGCTCGCTGACGGCCATCGGGACTGCCGTCGGTCTCGGCTGGCTGCTCGGTGCCAGCCGAGAGACGCTGTTGTCGCTGGCGCCGAAATCCGTCACTGCGCCCGTGGCCATGGGCATCACCGAGCAACTCGGCGGACTGCCATCGCTGACCGCGGTGCTGGTGATTCTGACAGGCATTCTCGGCGCCGTGCTCGGCCCGCCGCTGCTTAGCCTGATCGGAGTGAAGGACTGGCGGGCCCGGGGCCTCGCGCTCGGCACCGCAAGCCACGGCATCGGCACGGCACGGGCGCTGCAGGCGGGCGAACTCGCCGGTGCCTTCTCCGGCCTCGCCATGGGGATCAACGCGCTGGCAACAGCCATTCTGCTGCCAATTCTGTGGCGGCTGTTTTTCTAAAAGGTAGCGATATGGAACATGATTTCTGGCACGATCGCTGGGAGAGCAACCGGATCGGTTTTCACGAAGACCAGCCGAATCCTCTGCTCGTCACGCATTTTCCCGAGCTATCAGTGCCGGATGGCGGGCGGTTGTTCGTTCCCCTGTGCGGCAAGACGCTCGATATCCACTGGCTGCTTTCAAGAGGTTACCGGGTCGCCGGTGCGGAACTCAGCGAAGTGGCAATCCAGCAATTGTTTGAAAACCTTGGCGTTGAACCGAAGATATCGGACCTGGGAGACTTGAAGCGCTACAGTGCAGACAGCATCGACATCTTTGTCGGCGACATTTTCAAGCTCACGCCGGCGCTGCTGGGTCCGGTCGATGCAATCTTCGATCGCGCTGCCCTCGTCGCCCTGCCCGTAAAAATGCGCGCTGACTATGCACCACATCTGGTGGAGATCACCGGCAACGCTCCGCAATTGCTGATCACGTTCGAATATGACCAGAGCCGCCTTGACGGTCCGCCGTTTTACATCCCGGCTGACGAGGTGAGCCGGCATTATGCACACCGATACAAGATTTCATCCTTGGCGCACGACAATGTTGCGGCAGGGTTCAAGGGCTTGGAAGCCAAAGAACGCGTTTGGTTGCTCATGCCTCTGTAATGCCCGTGCAGTCACACTGCCCCTCCTTCCCCGGCATCTCGGGCAACTGGTGGGCGCTGCAGGAAATAGTGAATTTCGTTTTCACTGATCACCGAAAAACCGTGCCTGAGATAGAGATGTCCGACCGGATTCCATTTCAGATACTCAAGCCTGACAGGCAGGCCCATTTCATCGGCGCATGACAAGCAGTGTCTCAGGATCCGGGTACCCAGTCCCTTGCCGCGAAAGTCGCCGAGCAGGTAGAATTCACCCAATCGAACATGATCTGATGTGGCAAAGAAGGAGAGAACCCCTACACAGAGGCCGTCACGGTCTATCCGGTAGAACGGTTTGGCGTCAAAATGCTTGCGGTGAATTTGCAACTGCTGATTTTCATCCCAGCCCCAGCGCGGGATGATATGCTGCGCCATGGCATCGCGCTTGATCTCAAACGTCATGCCAAAGGTGTCTTCGGTTTTCGGCAGCCTGACGAACCCGATGTCAGGCATTAGTGGTGGCAGGTCGTGGTCCATAGAGGGATCAATAGCGATGGTTTTGCTCGACAACAACCAAGACTATCCACTCTGGCGGCAACCGCTGCTTCTGTCCTGCCGCCCAGCATCATTACGATTGATTGGAGGCCATTGCCCGGCGCAGGGCCATGCTCGCTTCGATCACGGCCAGGCCGCAAACAAGCACCAGCAGCGGCAGCTCGCCGACTTCCACGATCATCCATCCCGCAATCAGCGGGAAGCCGAATATCCCGACAAAATAGGAGAGTGCGAACAGTTGCAGCGTCTGGGCGCTGAGGTCATCGCGCGCGTCATTTGCGGCCATGGCCACAAGGATCGGATACGACACGCCGTAGCCAATCCCGAACAGCACGGCGACCAGCAGATAGAGCGGCAGACTGGCGCCACTGAAGATGAAAAGCACGATGCTCAGCGCCATGACATATTGCAGCAGCGATATGAAAAGGTAGGGGTTTTTGCCACCCTTGAAGCGGGCCAGCAGCAGCCGGAACACCACAACAGTAATGGTGTAGGTGAGAAAGAAATTGGCGTAGTCGAGCCCACGCGCGTCGGCAAAGACCGTCTGGAAATTGTTCAGGCCGGCAAAGACGCTGGCGCCCAGACAGACCATAGCGACGGGCAGGATTGCCCGCGAGGTCAAGACGCCCGACAAGGCAGCGAGAGTGATCCGCGACGGTGCCTCGGCACGCGGGCTGATCGCATGCGCCTTGACCGGACCATCGAGCAGCAGGAACAGCACGGCGCTGACGATGCACAGCGTCGCCGTCACATGGAACGCATCGCGCACGGAATACCCGGAGCTTTCAAGAACAGAGGCAAGAACCGGCGACAGCCCGAAACCGGCCATCACGAAGACCGAGAGAAGCGTGAAAAACCGTACCCTCTCATCGCCACGCACCAGCCGCGTCAGAACGATGGGCCCGAGCGAATAGGTCAAGCCCCAGCCGAAACCCAGCAACAGGCTGGCAATCACCAGTCCCGCGCCGACCGTCTCGAGCAGGCCGAACAGGAAAAGCGATGCGGAAATGGCGAGACACGCCACGCCCAAAGTGCGCAGCCGCCCGAACATGTCCGACAAGTGGCCTGAAAAATACACCGTCACCAGCGTCGAGATTGTCGTCACCATAAGCATGGTGCCGACGACCTTCTCGTTTGCCCCGAAACTGTCAAACAGCCGGGGCAGCATGAAGGTCAAGCCATAGGCCCCGGCCTGCAGGAAAATCGCTGAAAAGTAGAGAAAGAACACAACATTCCGCGACATATCAGCAATCTCGTTTCGCCGGACTAGCCTTCGCGCAACACCAGGCAACACGAGGTTTTGACAGTCATATCATGGTATTAAGTATCGGGGCGAGATTTCCGCAGCTTCCGCTCACTTCGCCGATGCAAGCTTTTCCGGCCGGTTGATCGAGCCCAGCGCTGCCACCACCATCGGCTTGAAGCCTTCGGTGCTCTCATCCGCGATCTCAAACAGTTTTGCCCGCATGCGCGGATCCCAGAACTTGTTGATATGATCGGCGACGCCTTCGATCTGCTCTTCTTCCGGCTGGGAGGCGAAGAAGGTGGCAATCTGGTTGGCCTGGTAGCGCATCTTGTCAGGCGACATCGCTCTCAACTCCCTGTGAAATCCGTTTGGGTCGGGTGAACACTTCAAAATCGGCGCCGCGCGCCACCGCAACCAGCGTCAGGCCGGCGGCCTCTGCCGTGCGGACCGCAAGTGCCGTGGGCGCCGAGACGGCAATCAGCACACCGGTACCCGCGATGACCGCCTTTTGCACCATGTCGACAGAGACGCGGCTGGTAATCACGATTGCGCCGTCAGCCGGGTTGAGGCCAGTTCGCGCCAGGGCGCCAATCAGCTTGTCGAGCGCATTGTGGCGACCGACATCCTCGCGTACACAGAGCATGCCCTTGCCCGGATGATAAAAACCAGCGGCATGCACAGCGCCGGTTTCCGCGCGCAGTTTCTGCTGTTTCGCAAGCGAGCGTACAGCCTCGCGCACATCGCCGGGGTCCAATTCCAGCTCGACCTCGCTGCGCGCCGGCAGCGCACGCAGCGCCTCGTCGATCGATTCAATGCCGCAAAGACCGCAGCCGACGGGTCCGGCCATCTTGCGGCGGCGGGCGGCAAACGCGCCCTGGACTTCGTCTGCCAGCCGCATCTGGACGTCAAAGCCCTGATCTGCCTTGACAATATCCAGCTCAACCACATCTGCAGCGGTGCCGATAATGGCTTCGGACAGTGCGAATCCGATGCCAAAATCTTCAAGATCAGCCGGTGTCGCCATCATCACCGCCTGGGTGGTGCCGCCGAAAGACAGCGCCACCGGCACCTCTTCCGGCAAGGCCCGGTTTCCGGGCGTGGCAACCCCTGCCCTGACCGCGATCCGGGCTGCGACGGATGTGCTTGGGCCGCCGTTCGCCATCACCTTTGCGCCTGATACGCCATCGCCGGTCTACTCCGCAGGCTCAAGCGCATCGAGCGGCAAGATCCGGCGCGACTGGGTGGCGTGCGCGTCATAGTCCTCTTGCCAGACCGTCGGTCCGTTCGACGGCGTCACCTGCACCGCTGTCACCTTGTATTCCGGGCAATTGGTGGCCCAGTCGGTGTAGTCGGTGGTGATCACATTGGCCTGTGTGCCGGGATGGTGGAAGGTGGTGTACACCACGCCCGGCGCCACGCGTTCGGTGATGGTCGAGCGCAACGCCGTTTCACCCGAGCGGCTTGCAAGCTTGACCAGATCGCCTTCACGGATGCCGCGCTGCTCGGCGTCATGCGGATGGATTTCCAGCTGGTCTTCTGCATGCCAGGCGACATTGTCGGTGCGCCGTGTCTGGGCTCCGACATTGTACTGGCTCAGAATCCGGCCGGTGGTCAAAAGCAGCGGGAAGCGCGGCCCGGAACGCTCGTCGGTGGCGACATATTCGGTGCGGATGAACTTGCCCTTGCCGCGCACGAAGCCGTCGAGATGCATGACCGGCGTGCCGTCAGGTTTCGCTTCGTTGCAAGGCCATTGCACCGAGCCCTTTTCCTCCAGCAGCTGGTAGCTCACCCTGGCGAAGCTCGGCGTGGTGGAAGCAATTTCATCCATGATTTCAGATGGATGATTATAATCCCAATTCAATCCCATGGCCTGCGCCAGCTTGAGCGTGACTTCCCAGTCGGCCAGTCCGTTTTTCGGCGCCATCACCTTGCGGACGCGGTTGATGCGGCGCTCGGCATTGGTGAATGTCCCTTCTTTTTCCAGAAACGTCGAACCGGGCAGGAAGACATGGGCGTAGTTGGCGGTTTCGTTGAGGAAGAGATCGTGGACCACGACGCATTCCATCGCCTCAAGCCCGGCCTTGACGTGCTTGGTGTCGGGGTCGGACTGCAAAATGTCCTCGCCTTGAATGTAGATGCCGCGGAAAGTGCCGTCGACAGCGGCATCAAGCATGTTGGGGATGCGGAGACCCGGCTCGTGATCGAGCTCGACGCCCCAGAGTTTTTCGAACACATCACGAACTTCGGTGCCCGAAATATGCCGGTAGCCGGGCAGCTCGTGCGGGAATGACCCCATGTCGCAGGCACCCTGCACGTTGTTCTGGCCGCGGAGTGGGTTAACGCCAACGCCGGGACGGCCGATATTGCCGGTTGCCATCGCCAGATTTGCAATCGCCATCACCGTGGTCGAGCCCTGGCTGTGTTCGGTGACGCCGAGGCCGTAATAGATCGCGCCGTTGCCGCCGCGGGCATAAAGCCTTGCAGCACCGCGCAGCTCTGCAGCCGGCACGCCGGTGTAGGCTTCGATAGCCTCGGGCGAATTGGCGGGTTCGGCAACAAAGCTGGCCCAGTCTTCGAATTCCGACCAGTCGCAGCGCTCACGAATAAAGGCCTCGTCAAACAGGCCTTCGGTGACAATCACATGCGCCAGCGCCGTCAGCACAGCGACATTGGTGCCGGGCTTCAAAGGCAAATGGTGGCTCGCCTCGACATGGGCCGAACGCACCAGGTCGATGCGGCGCGGATCGATGACAATCAGCTTGGCCCCTGCCCTGAGCCGCTTCTTCAGCCGCGAGGCAAACACCGGGTGTCCGTCAGTCGGATTGGCGCCGATCAGAATCACCACATCGGTGTGTTCAACGGAATCGAAATCCTGGGTGCCGGCCGAAGTGCCGAACGCCTTGCCTAGGCCATAGCCGGTGGGCGAATGGCAGACGCGGGCGCAGGTGTCGACATTGTTGTTGCCGAAGCCGGCACGCACCAGCTTCTGCACCAGGAAGGTTTCCTCATTGGTGCAGCGCGACGAGGTAATGCCGCCGATGGCGCCCCGGCCATACTGGAACTGGATACGGCGCATTTCCTTGGCGACATGGGCAAAGGCTTCTTCCCAGCTGACTTCGCGCCAGGGATCGGTGATCTTCTCGCGCACCATCGGGTTCAAGATCCGGTCCTGATGGGTGGCATAGCCCCACGCGAAGCGGCCCTTGACGCAGGAATGGCCGCGATTGGCCTTGCCGTCTTTCCACGGCACCATGCGGACCACTTCCTCACCGCGCATTTCAGCCTTGAACGAGCAGCCGACGCCGCAATAGGCACACGTAGTGACCACCGAGTGTTCCGGCTGACCGATCTCGATCACGGATTTTTCCTGCAGCGTCGCTGTCGGGCAGGCCTGCACGCAGGCGCCGCAGGACACGCATTCGGAATTCATGAAGCTTTCGTGCATGCCGGGCGAGACGCGGCTTTCAAAGCCCCGGCCCTCGATGGTCAGTGCGAAGGTGCCCTGCACTTCCTCGCAGGCCCGCACGCAGCGCGAACAGACAATGCATTTGGCCGGATCATAGGTGAAATAGGGATTGCTCTCGTCTTTCGCCATGTAGCGCGGATTGGCTTCGCCATTTTGCCGCGCCTTGACATGGTTTTCGCCGTCATAACCATACCGCACATCGCGCAAGCCCACGGCGCCGGCCATGTCCTGCAGCTCGCAATCGCCATTGGCCGCACAGGTCAGGCAGTCGAGCGGATGGTCGGAGATGTAGAGTTCCATCACGCCACGGCGGATGTCTTTCAGCCGCCCGGTCTGGGTGTGGACCACCATGCCTTCGCTGACCGGCGTCGTGCAGGACGCAGGCGTGCCGTTGCGGCCTTCGATCTCGACCAGGCAGAGACGGCAGGAGCCAAACGCGTCGACCATGTCGGTGGCGCAAAGCTTGGGCACCTGGATGCCTGCTTCCATAGAGGCGCGCATCACCGAGGTGCCTTCGGGCACTTCGATGGTGTTGCCATCGATGACAAGGCGAACGGTAGCTTCAGCCTGAGAAGCCGGGGTGCCGTAATCGATTTCCTGGATCAGCGCCATCTTGTTCACTCCGCAGCCTGGGTCATAGACCCTGTCATGGTGGGGTCCGGACGAAAGTCCTCCGGGAAATGGGTCAGCGCGCTCATCACCGGGTATGGCGTGAAGCCGCCGAGCGCGCAGAGCGAGCCGAATTTCATGGTATTGCACAGATCCGTCATCAGCGTGATCTGGTTCTCGGGGTCGATGCCATTGCGGATGTTGTCGGTCACTTCGACACCGCGGGTCGAGCCGATGCGGCACGGCGTGCACTTGCCGCAGCTTTCCACGGCGCAGAATTCAAAGGCGAAGCGCGCCTGCTTGAGCATGTCGGCAGTGTCATCGAAGACCACGATGCCGGCATGACCGATCAGTCCGTCCTTGCCAGCAAACGCCTCGTAATCAAATGGCGTGTCGAACAGTTCGCGCGGGAAATAAGCGCCCAGCGGTCCACCGACCTGCACCGCCTTCACCGGGCGTCCGGTGGCGGTTCCGCCTGCGATATCGTCAATCAGTTCGCCCAGCGTCATGCCGAAAGCGGCCTCGAACAGACCTCCATGCTTGACGTTGCCAGCAATCTGGATCGGGATCGTGCCACGCGACCGGCCCATGCCGAAATCGCGGTAATAATCCGCGCCCTTGTCCATGATGATTGGCACCGAAGCGAGTGAAATCACATTGTTGATCACCGTCGGACGGCCGAGAAAGCCCTTGTGCGCAGGAAGCGGCGGCTTGGCGCGCACCACACCGCGGCGGCCTTCCAGGCTTTCGAGCAGCGCTGTTTCCTCGCCACAGACATAGGCGCCTGCCCCGACACGGATTTCCATGTCGAAAGCGTGATCGGAACCAAGCACCGAGGCGCCCAAGATGCCGGCCTCGCGGGCAATGACGACCGCGCGGTTCATCGCCAGGATGGCGTGCGGATATTCGGAGCGGAGATAGACATAGCCTTTGGTTGCACCGGTGGCGATGCCGGCGATGATCATGCCTTCAATGACGACGAAGGGATCGCCCTCCATGATCATGCGGTCGGCGAATGTGCCGGAATCGCCCTCGTCGGCGTTGCAGACGATGTATTTCTGCGGCCCGTCGGCTTCCAGCACGGTGTTCCATTTGATGCCGGTCGGGAAACCTGCACCACCGCGGCCGCGCAGGCCTGACCCGGTAACCTGTTCAACGATTGCTTTCGGCTGCATCGCAATGGCGTTGGTCAATCCGGCCAGGCCGCCATGGCTGCGATAATCCTCGATCGACAGCGGATCTGTGACGCCACAGCGGGCAAAGGTCAGCCGTGACTGACGTTTCAGGAAGGGAATCTCTTCCGGATCGCCCAGCCGCAACGGGTGCCCACCACCTTCGATCAGGCCAGCAGCAAGCAGACCATCAACATCTGATGCCCTGACTGGGCCATAGGCTACCCTGCCCGCATCGGTCTCGATTTCAACCATCGGCTCGAGCCAGTAAAGCCCGCGCGAACCATTACGGACGATCCGGGCATCGAGTCCCTGCGCCTGGACCGCCTTTCGCATGGAAAGCGCCAACTGATCGGCACCCAGCGCAACCGCGCCGGAATCGCCTGGAATGTAGATCTTCACGGTCATGCCTTCACCGCCCTGGCCAGTTCGGTCACCATTTTTTCGTCAAGTCTGCCAATGACTTGCCCATCGACCATGGCGGCCGGGGCACAGGCGCACAGGCCGAGGCAATAGACCGGCTCTATCGTGGCCGCGCCATCGGCGCTGGTCTCGTGCCAGTCCACGCCAAGCAGCGCCAGAAGCCGCTCGCCAAGTTCGTCGCCGCCCATCGACTGACAGGCTTCGGCCCGGCACATCTTGATGACGTGGCGGCCTGCAGGTTCCTCGCGATAGTCGTGGTAGAAGCTGACAACACCATGCACTTCGGCGCGCGAGAGGTTGAGCCCGCTGGCAATCACCGGCAACGCGGCCTTGGGAACATAGCCGAATTCTTTTTGAACATCATGCAGGATCGGCAGCAACGGACCCTCGAGCGGCTTCAACCGTCCGACAATGGCCTCGGTTTTCGACGCAATATCGGCGTCCATGCTGCGTGATTCCATGCCAAAAACCCTCCGACGACGTGGCAGAGTACCCACTACGCCCCTAACAAAGCATTGAATCAAGATTGCATATTCGTTGTGCGATAGAAAACTTCTATCGTTCCGCCAGAGCCTTCGCAAACACCCGCGCCTCATGCAGCAATGCCGAGACGATGGGGGTGTGCGGCTCACGTGGTGCCGCGATCATGCCAACCACGTGATGGGCGTCCGGCTCGACGATCGGGATCGACTTGATATCGTCACCAAACCCCAGCGTTTCTGCCAGATTGACCGGCATGATCGAGGCCCATCGGCCGGTGCGGATATGGGAAAACAACACGATCATCGAGTTTGATTCAAGCGTCGGCTTGGCGGTGGCGCCGGCTTCGCTCAAATGCTGGTTGATGATCCGCCGGTTCTGCATGTCGGGCGTCAGCAGGCACAGCGGCAGAGTGGCGACTTCGGACCAGCTGACCGTCGCGCGATCAGCGAATTGCTGCCCGGCGGAGGTGATGAGCTGATAGCGTTCGGCATAGAGAGGAACCGTTGCGACACGGCCGGTGGGCTCGTTTTCCAGATAGCTGATCCCGACATCGATTTCGAAATTTTCGAGTCGCGAGAGCACCTGGTAGCTGGTGCATGAGGTGACCGACAGTGTAACGGCCGGGTGCTTTTCGGTGAAAGCCACTGTCAGGTCGGTGACCATATAGGTGGCAGTCGGAATGACCGCGATTCGGGCGTGGCCCGACAGACCCTTGCGTGCAGCCTTCATTTCTTCGCGCATGGTGCGGGTGTCGCCGACAATCCGCCGCGCCCACTCGAGTACACGCTGGCCTTCAGGTGTAAGTCCCTGAAATCGCGACCCGCGCTGCACCAGAGTAACACCGAGCTGATCTTCAAGCTGTTTCAACGACGCCGAAAGTGTCGGCTGGGTTACGCCGCAGACCTCTGCGGCGCGGCCAAAATGGCGTTCGCGGGCCAGAACAATGAAAAATTCGAGCTTGTCGATCATGGCGGGCAAAATCGCATACCGGCCACGCATCGCGCAAGCCGAGCAAACGACGCCATGATGTCGGGAATACACCGTTCAGGTGTCAAGTTCAGGTTCCGGTGGTGCAGACTGATGCCGAGGCTGGCCAGCGGCTGGTCAGGACGCAACCGTCCGGACGTCGTTCCACCGCCTTGCCGTCTTGTCCTGACCACCATCCACAGACCAATCGTAAAGACTGCCCAGAATTTTGCCGAGCTCGCGACCACGAGGCGATAGCCCGTAGCGAACCCGGTTGCGCGCATCGCCTTCCTCCGTCCGGATGATGATTTGCGCATCAATCAGATCGCGAAGCTCCGCGGTCATCACCTTGCGGCTCACCATAGGCAGCGCGCGGCCAAGTTCGAGGAAATGCAGGTCTCCCTGCACCAGGCTATGCAGGATCATCGTTGTGTGCTTGCCACCCAGCAATCGCAGCGTATCCGAGAGCGGGCAGTCTTCCATGCCTGCGCCGCTCCACGGTTTCATATCAATGACCTTCATTAGTTTTCCTCACTTCCCCGGGCAGGACATTCCATCACCATCCCCGTAACAAGTATCAAAAAGGTGCCTAATTGTAATCGGTCGGCAGACTGGAGAGAAGGGGCGAGCTATCCACGCAACAAACCGAGGCCGTCATGCACACCACCATCACAACCATTCCCGTTCTCCGTTTCGGAATGCTCAATGCCTTTATTGTAACCGGGCCTGGCGGCACAATTCTGGTGGATACCGGACTGCCAGATTCCGTCGGAAGGATTGGCAGGGCTCTCCAGGGCGCCGGAATTGGATGGAGTGACATCAAGCTGGTGGTGGTGACCCACGGCCATATTGACCATGCAGGCTCGGCGGCGAAAATCCGAAAGTTGAGCGGCGCTCCGGTGCTCTACCACGCCGCGGAAACTCCCTATTGCACTGGCACAAAACCAACACTCCGCCCGACACGGCTGTTTGGTCGCCTGTTCCGTTTGACCGGCGTGATTGAGCGGCCCTTTCCGCCCGTCGAAGCCGACATCGTGATGCAGGGCGAGACTTTCGATCTGGCCACCCTCGGGCTTTCGGGGACGGTTTTGCATACGCCGGGTCACACTTCCGGATCGGTATCGCTGCTCCTGCCGACGGGTGACGCCCTGGTGGGTGATCTGGCGGCCTCCGGCATTTTGCTTGGTGGAATCGCCCTGCTGGACCGGCCCGAACGGCCTCCCTTCGAGGAAGATCCTCACAGCGCTGCCGGTTCGCTTGAAAAACTGCTGTCGATGGGAGCGAAGCGGTTTTATCTCGGCCATGGCGGACCGATCGAGGCGTCGGCAATAGGGCGGCATGCCAAGCACCTCAAGAAACTCTGAGCACCGGCAACTCAGGCCGCCGCGCGGTCGCCGTCCTCGGTGCCGGGTGCAAGGGTGACTTCCAGGCCATCGAGTTCTTCGCTCATCAGCAGCTGACAGGACAGCCGTGAATTGTCACGCACGTCAAAGGCCTGGTCGAGCATGTCCTCTTCCTCGGCCTCGATCGGATGAAGCTTATCGGTCCAATCTTCCGCAACGTGCACATGGCAGGTGGCGCAGGCGCAGGCTCCGCCGCATTCGGCCTTGATGTCGAGGCCCCAGTCGCGAATGATCTCCATCACCCGGAAACCCTCAAGCGCTTCAAGCGTATGACGAACACCGTCCTGATCGGTCACATGGATTTGCATGGCGGTCTCCCCGTTCAGCCGTTCAGAATCGCCGTACGGCGCCAGCTGTAGCCTGGTCCGGCGTCGGTCTGGTCCGCCGCCGGCTGGTAATGCAGATCAATGCCCGGTAGGCGCTTTTCAACCAGACGCTTGATCGTGGGGGCATGCTCGACCTCGAAACTGTCGAACCCGGTGCGCAACATCAGTGGAACCTGGTCAAGCAGAACTGTGCCAATTGCGCGCATCTCGCCTTCATAGCCAAGCCGCTCGCGCAGCAGCATGCCCTGCGAAAACGCCCTGCCATCAGAGAAGGCGGGAAAGGTCAGTGCGATGATGCTGACGCGCTCAAGGATCGGCGCCAGTGCCCGCACATCATCGGCCGGCTGCAGCACCACGCCAAACGGCGCATTGTCCTGAGCGTGCTCCAGCGCCTCCTCAAGCGGCAAGAGCTTTGAGCCGCCGTCAGCCTCCGGATGGCTCCATGGATCGTTCTCGGCAATCCCGCTCTGTGTCCAAATCACGGTCATCTTGGTCTCCGGCCCGAATATCAGGCTGCTTCTGCTTCGCTGCTGTAAAGCGCAGCCTTGAAAGGATCGGCTCCGACACGGCGATAGCATTCGATGAATGTCTCTTCGGTGCCGCTGCGCTGAACCAGATAGGTGTCGACAATGGTCTCGATCGCGTCGGTGATCTCGTCCGGACCGAAACCGCGTCCGGTAATCTGGCCGATTGAGGCGTTTTCGTCGCCTGATCCACCAAGCGAGATCTGATAGAGTTCTGCACCCTTCTTTTCGACACCCAAGATGCCGATATGGCCGACATGGTGGTGACCGCAGGCATTGATGCAGCCGGAGATCTTGATCTTCAGATCGCCGATCTCGGCCTGCCGCACCGGATCACCGAAGCGGTTGGAAATTTCCTGCGCCACCGGGATCGAGCGCGCATTGGCCAGCGCGCAGTAATCCAGTCCCGGGCAGGCAATGATATCGGTGATCAGCCCCGCATTGGCAGTTGCCAGTCCCTCGGCCAGAAGCGCACGGTAAAGCGGCTCGAGATCGGCCAACGCGACATGTGGCAGCACCAGGTTCTGCTCATGTGTTACCCGGATCTCGTCATGTCCGAATTCCTCGGCCAGCCGCGCAACTGCATCCATCTGGTCAGCGGTCGCATCTCCGGGGATGCCGCCGATGGGTTTAAGTGAGATCGTCACCATGCCGTAATCGGGATGCTGGTGTGGCGCAACATTGCGGCCAACCCAGTCGGCAAAGCCGGGATCAGACTTTTTCCAGGCTGCAAGTTCGCCCCAGCCTTCGGCGCGGGCATCAAGCTTTGCCGGCTCGAAATAGGCGTTGATTGCGGCAATATCGGCGTCCGGCAGCTTCAGGGCACCTTCCCTGAGATGCGCCCACTCGGACTCGATCTCGGCGCTCAGTTGCTCGACACCGGTTTCATGCACAAGGATCTTGATCCGCGCTTTGTACTTGTTGTCGCGGCGGCCGTGCAGATTGTACACCCGCATGATCGCGGTGGTGTAAGACAACAGATCGGCCTCGGGCAGGAAGTCCTTGACCTTCTTGGCCAGGATCGGGGTCCGCCCCTGCCCGCCGCCGATCCAGACGGCAAAGCCGAGTTCTCCTTGCTCGTTCTTTTTCAGCTGCAGGCCGATGTCGTGCACCTGGATGGCAGCCCGGTCGCGGTCGGATGCGGTGACAGCGATCTTGAACTTGCGCGGCAGGAATGAAAATTCCGGATGCACCGAGGACCATTGCCGCAAGATTTCGGCATAGGGGCGCGGGTCCGCCACCTCGTCGGCAGCGGCACCGGCGAAATGGTCGGCGGTCACATTGCGGATGCAGTTGCCCGAGGTCTGGATGGCGTGCATCTCGACTTCGGCCAGCTCTTCAAGGATCGCCGGAATGTCGGACAGTTTCGGCCAGTTGTACTGGATGTTCTGCCGGGTGGTGAAATGGCCGTAGCCGCGGTCATAGGTCCGGGCGATATGGGCAAGCTTGCGCATCTGCCGGCTGTCGAGCGTGCCGTAGGGCACTGCCACGCGCAGCATGTAGGCATGCAGCTGCAGATAGACGCCGTTCATCAGCCTGAGCGGCTTGAAGGCGTCTTCGGAAATCTCTCCGGTCAAGCGGCGCTCGACCTGATCGCGGAACTGGCTGACACGCGATGCCACGAAGGCGTGGTCGAATTCATCGTAACGGTACATGGATCAGTCCTCAGGCAGCTTGGGACACGCCGGCGGTGAATGCCGGTGCGTAGTCGATCGTCGGGCCATCGGCACGGATGCGCTCGCGCAGCCGGTAAGGCCGCGGTCCGCTTGCGGTTTCCTCTATCTCGATGACATTGACATCGACGATACGATTGTCATCAAGCGCCTGTTGCCCAGCCGCCTCAATTGCAGCCACGGCATCCTCATGGCGCGCCAGAAAGGCGTCCTTGAGCGCGGTGGTCCATTCGCCATTGGCACCGAGCCAGACTGCGATGCCGTCGGTCAGACGGTTTGCGGTGAGAACCTTGGTCTTGGTCGCGGTGGTTTTCATCGTGGCCTCCTCAGGCAGCTTGGGTTTGGGTGGCGCGCGTGACAGTTTCCTGTCCGGCAGCGATGGGTGTGGAATGCTCGAAATTGGCCCCGGCAACGGCATCACCGATCACCACCATAACCGGACCGGTGAGCTCACTGCGGTGCTCAAGCGCTGGAAGGTCGGCGAGTGTGCCGTGAAACAGGCGGCGGTCGCCGCGCGACGCGTTCTCGACGATTGCCACGGTCATATCGGCAGGCAAGCCCGCCTCGATCAGCTGTGTGGCGACGCTGGCAGCCACGGTGCGACCCATATAGATGCAGAGTGTGGCGCCGGAGACGGCAAGACGCGCCCAGTCAGGCAGCGCCGCACCGGTCAGATCATGGCCGGTTGTAAAGACCAACGACGAAGCTACGCCGCGCAAGGTCAGCGGCAGTTCGAAATCGGCGGCGGCGGCAAGTGCCGAGGTGATGCCGGGTACAATCTCGTAGGAGACACCTGCGTCCCTGAGAGCAGCCATCTCCTCACCCGCCCTGCCAAAGACCAGCGGATCGCCGGATTTCAGCCGCACCACGCGCTTGCCCTGGCGGCCAAGCTCAATCAGCAAATCGTTGATCTCGTTCTGGCTTTTGGAATGGCAGCCCTTGCGTTTGCCGACCGAAAAGCGCTCTGCGTCGCGGCGGCCAAGCGCCACAACTTCTTCCGGCACCAGCGCATCATAGACGATGGCGTCGGCCTCCATCATCGCGCGCTGGGCGCGAAGTGTGAGCAGATCTTCGGCGCCCGGGCCTGCGCCAACCAGCCAGATGTGGCCCGGTACCGGTTCACGTCCGCGCAGCATGCGGGTGGCGGCGCGGCGGGCAAGCGAAACATCGCCATTGTCGATATGGGTTGCGACATCGGCCTCGAAGAACCGTCGCCAGAAACGGCGGCGGGCTACGCCGCGCGGCAGCAAGCGGTCGACGGCAACCCTGTAATCGGCAGCGAGGCGCGCCAGAGTACCCAGAGACGGCGAGAGCATCTGGTCAACGCGGGCGCGAATCATCTGCGCCAGCACAGGGCCAGCGCCCTCGGTCCCGATCGCGATCGCTACGGGAGCACGGTTGACCAAGGCCGGCGTCAGGAAATCGCAGAAATCAGGCTGATCGACGGCATTGGCCGGAATGCGGCGTTCGCGCGCGGCAGCAACAATCGCGCGATCCTGCGCCGCGTCACCGGTGGCAGCAAACACCAGTGTGGCGTCTTCCATTTGAGCGGGCGCATAGGACGCGAGAACCGGTTCAACCCCGAGACGACCGAGGCTGTCGATCAGTTCGGCTTCCGGCGCATCCGCATAGACGCAAATCTCGGCTGAAGTATTGGCAACCAGACGCGCCTTCGCCGCAGCTTCGGCACCATTGCCGAAAATCGCCACCTTTTTCGCATCGACCCGCATGAACGCGGGGAATGTGGTCAGTTGCGCTTGTTGCGTCGCCATGTCCATAGAACTCCTGAGTTGGAGCCATTTTCAGGAAATCAGCGAAACAAATGAAGGAACAAACATGTGCCAATCGGCAGGATCAGATATTCTTTTACCTCTTAAATCCGGTTATGGAGAATGGGTAACCGCGATGCTTGGCGCTCATGCGGTCGGACGAAACCAACGGAACCTCATATGGAGATCAAGGAAAACGCGGACCTGGCACGCAGACTGCTCGGTGTCATGGAGCACAATATTCTGCCGCTCACCGAAAAAGGCGTGGCATTAGGCAACAAGGTGTTTGGCGCGGCACTGTTGCGCAAATCGGACCTCTCTCTGGTCATGTCCGAGACCAACAACGAGACCGACAACCCGCTCTGGCATGGCGAAGTGCATCTTCTCAAATGCTTCTACGAAAGCCCTGTTGCGAAGAGCGAATCCACCAAGGACATGATTTTCCTGTCAACGCATGAGCCCTGCACCATGTGCATGTCGGCCATTGCCTGGGGCGGGTTTGACAAAAAAATCATGTTCTTCAGCCATCAGGATTCGCGCGACAGTTTCTCCATCCCGCATGATCTGAAAATGCTCAAGGAAGTCTTCGGGCTGGAGCCCGGCGGCTACAATCACGACAACGCCTTCTGGAGCGGACGCGGCATCTTCGACATCATGGCGAAGCTGCCTGAGGGTGAGGCCCAGCCGTTGCTGGACCAGGCCCACCGCATCCGCGCCCGCTATGACGAGCTTTCGGTCGCCTATCAGGCCGGCAAGGATGACAACGCCATCCCGCTCAACTGAGTGCAATACGCGACCGTTCATGAGTGAGTTGTGGACAACATGGACGCCCGGGGCTGAAAAGTCGCGGGCGTCATTCGGCTCGGGTAGTCTTTTGACACCCCAGTTCCACCCCAACGCGGCTTGCACTCAATGACACCCTCACGCGATATCTCCGCCCTCATCGAGATCATGGCAGCTCTCCGGCATCCCGAAACCGGGTGCCCGTGGGACATCAAGCAGGATTTCTCCACGATCAAGCCCTACACGATCGAGGAGGCCTACGAGGTTGCCGACGCGATCGAGCGCAATGATCCCGAGGACCTGTGCGACGAACTTGGCGATCTGCTGCTGCAGGTGGTGTTCCATGCCCGCATGGCGGAAGAGCAGGAGCTGTTTTCGTTTGAAGACGTGGTCGAGGCGATCACCCGGAAGATGATCCGACGGCATCCGCATGTGTTCGAGCGCTCGGAGGCGGATACACCGGACAAGGTCAAGGCGCAGTGGGCCGACATCAAGGCAGAGGAGAAACGCGAGCGCGCGGAACGCCGCGCAGCACGGGGATTATCGGAGACTGGGACGCCTGGGCAACTCACTGGTGTGCCGCGCGCCCTGCCCGCATTGATGGAAGCGCTCAAACTTCAGGAAGCGGCCTCACGCGTCGGCTTTGACTGGGGCGCCGCCGGACCGGTTCTGGACAAGATCGAAGAAGAAATCGCGGAGTTGCGCGCCGAGATCGCCAGCGGCGAGACCGACAAGGCAGCCGGCGAACTGGGTGACGTAATCTTCGCCGTCGCCAATCTGGCCCGGCACCTCAAGGCTGATCCGGAAGATGCACTACGCGGCACCAACACCAAATTCCGCACCCGATTCGCCTATGTGGAGGCCGGACTGGCCCGGCAGGGAAAGACCCCTGACGATGCGACACTCGAGGAGATGGAAGCGCTCTGGCAGGAAGCCAAGTCGTCCAACTGATGCAGATCCGAAGTCGAAAATGATCAGAAATCAGTTTCCGGCTTCGGTCCCAGCCCCAGTTGCCGATCGAGATCGAGGTTGTCTGCGACAGTAAACTCGGCGGTGAGTTCCACCGAGCCGTCCTCGTTATCGACACGGCTCTTCACCCGGCCACGCTCGTAGATCCAGGACATTACCGGCAATTGCTGCGCGGTGAGCAGGATCGTGCGGGTGGTGAGCTTTCCAGAAATTCGTTCCTCGACGGCGGCGAGCAGTGTGTCGACGCCTTCGCCGTTCAACGCAGAGACCACGACGGCCTCGCCCGAATCGGCGCGCGCGCGAAGCGCTTCTGCGGCATCGGACTCCAGCAGATCTACCTTGTTCCAGACTTCAAGCATCCGTTGCGGCTCGATCTCGCCAACACCGAGGCTGTTGAGGATTGCCTCGACATCGGCTGCCTGGGAACTGCGGTCGGGATCAGCCATATCGCGGACGTGAAGGATCAGATCCGCCTCGATCACCTCTTCCAGCGTCGCCCGAAAAGCGGCCACCAGATGGGTCGGCAGATCGGAAATGAAACCCACCGTGTCGGACAGGATGACGGTGGCACCATGCGGCAGCTTCATCCGTCGCAATGTCGGGTCGAGCGTGGCAAACAGCATATCCTCGGCCATCACTTCGGCGCCGGTGATGCGGTTGAACAGGGTCGACTTGCCGGCATTGGTGTAGCCGACAAGCGCCACGATCGGATGTGGCACCTTCTTGCGCTTGGACCGGTGCAACTGCCGTGTGCGGCGAACCTGCTCGAGTTCGCGCTCCAGCTTGACGATGCGCTCCTGCAACAGGCGCCGGTCGGCCTCGATCTGGGTTTCACCCGGACCGCCCATGAAACCACCACCACCGCGCTGGCGCTCAAGGTGGGTCCAGCTGCGAACCAACCGGCCTCTCTGATAGTTGAGATGGGCAAGCTCCACCTGCAACACGCCTTCCTTGGTGGAGGCGCGGCGGCCGAAAATCTCGAGAATGAGACCGGTGCGGTCGATCACCTTGACCTTCCACTCGGTTTCCATGTTGCGTTGCTGAACCGGGGTTAACGGATGGTCGACGATAACAAGGTGCGAATCCGTCGAATCGATCAGCGCCTTGATCTCGAGCATCTTGCCCTTGCCGAACAGCGTCGAGGGCCGCGGGGCGGACACCGGCACGATCAGCGCCTCGGCGACCTCGAGATTGATGGCGCCGGCCAGACCGACGGCTTCCGCCAGGCGATTGGCATCGGGACGCTTGTCCGGCTCGCCGCTTCCGGGCGCGGCATTGCGCGTGCGCAAGGTTGGAACCAGCACAATCGCGCGCATGACGCCGGACTTGCTGTCCGGGTCGCTGAAATTACCAGAGCTGTCTACAGTTTCGATTTGCGTTGTCCTGTCAGGCGCCGGCTGCGGCGTCCTCATTTTCAAACATCTGCACAGGCTGACTTGGCATGATGGTGGAAATCGCGTGCTTGTAAACAAGCTGCGAATGTCCATCGCGTCTCAACAGGACACAGAAATTATCGAACGAAGTAACCACACCGGTCAACTTCACCCCGTTGATCAGGAAGATCGTCAGAGAAATTTTCTGTTTCCGAACCGTGTTGAGAAAGAGATCCTGCAGGTTCTGTGAACGCTCCGCCATTGCGCCTATTATCCGTCTTTTTCTTGCCCGCTAACCGCAGGTCATTACCGCACGTGTTCGATCCCTATGACATTCGCCTTTCTCAGACATGAAAAAAGGCGCACCGTAGCCAAATCAGCTTACGTAACGTCAAGTTCCGAACAATCCCACTCCTTCTGACCGACAGATATGGTAGTCTCGCCGCTGACAGAAATTCGCTCGTCCGAACACTCTAGAGAAGACCATTGTTGCGATGTTTTGTAAACACTTGTTTTTGCGAGCGCGGACGGTTGCGCAAATCTTCTGATCGCGCACAAGTGGAAAACTTCGTCCGCAATCACGAATGCAGCAACCCGGCGACTGTCTCGAGTCAGCGCGGATCTTACCGTCCGGCGGTGTCCTAACGGCTGATCCAGTAGCGGACATTCAGCACCGCAAACACGATCATCACTTCCAACCGCCCCAGCGTCATCATCACAATGGCTGTGATCTTGCCCGACACCGGCATGGCCTGGAACTGTGGCCACACCTGATTGTCCGGTGCGGTAATATAAGACGGCGGGATCAGGGCTTCATAGACCGGCCCGGCATTGGAGAAGAAGGAAATCGCCATGGTGACGCCGCCCTCGAAATCCGTGGCTTCGAAGGTAAGAGCCATCGCGCCAAAGGCAACGATGAGCAGCGACAGCGAGAAATAGGTCCAGATCGCCCGCATGCTGCGCTCTTCGATGATCTGGCGGCCGAAATGCAGGTTGGTCACGCTGCTTGGGTAGATCAGCTGGTTGAGTTCGCGGGCGGAATGAACCGCCATGGCGACGATCCGGTAGATCTTGAAGCCGCCCGTGGTGGAATAGATTCCACCACCGATGAGAACGATCATCAACACGACAAGCTCGGGCCACAAGGCGATGACCCCCGGCCGGCTTTCGATGCCGCTGGTGGCGACAAGAGAGGACGCCGCGAGCAGGCTTTCAACAAAGATCGGTCCAAGATCGGCACCACCCGAGACAGCTGAAAGGCGGGCGGCGTAGAGCACGGCGACCCCCAGAATCACGACCATGATCACCAGAACTTCCGGGTTGCCGGTGAGGAATTGCTTTGGCGTCCGCAGCAATCGCCGGCGCCAGAAAACACTGATTGTGCCAAGCAGCAAACCGTAGGTCAGCACCAGCTGTGCCATCGGCCCGGCATGGTTTTCCAGCGCGCCCTCGAACGGCAGGAAGCCGCCGGTGGCGATCACGACCATCGACAGCATGGCAGAGTAAGGGCCATTCACACCCGCCAGCATCAGTCCGACAAAGACGATGAAGGTGATCAGGACGTATTGCCCGAGCACTTCGCGGAAATCTCCCAGGTCGATGGTCATGTTGCTGGCGCTGCCGGTGATCACCCGGCGGTCACCAGCCGGCAATCCGCCAAAGCCGCCGGGCGCAAGCACATGGATGATCGACAGCAATGTGAGAAAGCCGCCGTACCACTCGATCGAGGCGCGCCAGAACAGGATCGCCTGCGGTGCTGTTTCGCGCGATAACAACGTCGCTCCCGACGTGGTCAGTGCTGAAACGGACTCGAACCACGCATCCATCCAGTTCAATCCGGCGAGTGTCTTGAACGACACTGCCGCGAACAACGGAACCAGCACCCACATCGCCACCAACGCGACATAGCCCGATGCCCGACCCAGCGTCCGCTGGAAGCCTGCAATCGCGCCAAGCACCATCAGTGCCGAAAAGACCCCGAGTGACCCCACCAGCAGCATCGACAGTGCCAGGTCCCGCATACCATCGGCAATGGCAAACAGCACGGCTGGCACGATGAGCGTGAAAAGCCCCGCAACCGCAACTGCCAGAACATGCAGGATGCCGAGCATCGGCTCAGAAAAACTCGAGGCTGACGCGGAACATCTGTTCCACATGGCGCACGGATTCGAGCGCCGAGAACATCACCACCCGATCCTTGGCCTTGATCTTGACCGAGCCATCAGGGCGCAAAACCTGCTTGTCGCGGTAGATGGCGCCAATACGCACACCATCGGGCAAATCCAGATTGCGCAACGGCTTGCCAACCAGCGGCGACGTGTCCAGCGCCTCTGCCTCGATGACTTCGGCCGCGCCCTTCTGCACCGAATAGACCGCCCGGATGCGGCCGCGGCGAACGTGCTGCAGAATTTTCGAAATGGTCACGGCGCGCGGATTGATATGCGCGTCAATGCCCAGTGTCTTGGTAAAGGACTGGTAGGACGGGTTGTTGATCAGGGCCAGGTTGGCCTTGCAGCCAAGCCGCTTTGCCATCACGGAAGACAGGATGTTGACCTGATCGTCATTGGTCAGTGCCACCATCAGGTCGGCGTTCTGGATATCGGCTTCGATCAGGATGTTCTGGTCAAGCGACGAGCCGTTGAGCACGACGGTGCGAGAGAGCGAATCGGCAATCGAGACCGCCCGGCCACGTTCGGCCTCGATGATCTTCACCTTGGTCTTGGGCTGCCGCTCCTCGATGGCCGCGGCGACGTAATAGCCGATATTGCCGCCGCCGGAGATGACGATACGCCCGGCTTCCTGCTCCTCATGGCCGAACAGGCCGAGCGTGCGGCGGACATGATCCTTGTCACAGACGACATAGGCCAGGTCACCGGTTTCCAGCTGGTCGGTGGAGTGCGGCACGAACAGTTTCTCGTTGCGCCAGACACCAACCACGGTGGCAAGAAGGTCGGGAAACAGTTCGCTCAGCTGCACCAGCGGCGTGTTGACCACCGGGCAATCCTCAAGACATTCGATGGCGACCATGGCCACCTTGTCGTCAGCGAAGCGCACCGCATCGGTGGCGCCGGGCAGTGCGATACGGCGCAGCACCATCTGGCCGACTTCGACTTCCGGCGAGATGATCACGTCAATCGGCATGTGATCGCGCGAGAACAGGTCCGCCCAGTGCGACTTGAGATAGGACTGGGCGCGGATGCGGGCGATCTTGGTCGGCACGTTGAAAATCGAGTGCGCAACCTGGCAGGCCACCATGTTGATCTCGTCGTAGAGCGTGACGGCGATGATCATGTCGGCCTGATCGGCGCCGGCCTGGGCAAGCACATCGGGATGGGCGCCATGGCCGACATAGCTGCGCACATCAAGAGTGTCGCGGATCGCCTGGACCAGTGTGGCGGAGGTATCGATCACCGAGACGTCGTTGTCTTCGGCTGCCAGACGCTCGGCGATGCCGTAACCCACGCGTCCCGCACCGCAAATGATAACCTTCATTGCTGACCCCTTAAGCGCCAATCCGTTTGCGCGGTCATGACCGCTCCGCGCCGCTTATACGCCAAGCGATTTCAATTTGCGATGCAGGGCGGACCGTTCCATCCCCACAAATTCCGCGGTGCGGGAAATGTTGCCACCGAACCGGTTGATCTGCGCAATCAGATAATCGCGCTCGAACAGTTCGCGCGCCTCGCGCAATGGCAAGGTCATGATGTGATCCGACCCTGCCGCCGATGTCTTGGGTAGCATGTCCGAAACGTCATCGGGCAACATGTCTGCGCTGATGGCGGCTTCCGGACCATCGGACCGGGCCAGAATCATCAGCCGTTCCATATAGTTGCGCAACTGCCGGATATTGCCAGGCCAGGTGTGGGCCTGAATCACGGCCAGCGCATCGTCACCGATACGCCGGTTTCTGATGCCTGCCTGCTCGGAAATCTGGCGCATGAACATGTCGACCAGGAAGGGAATATCCTCGCGTCGTTCACTGAGCGAGGGCACCCGCACCGGCACGACCGCCAGCCGGTGATAGAGATCTTCGCGAAACTCGCCTGCGGCAATCAGCTCTTCCAGATTGCGCGCGGTCGATGAGAGGATGCGCACATCGACCTTGACCCGCTTTGTGCCGCCGACGCGCTCGAACTGCTGATCGACCAGCACCCGCAGGATCTTGCTCTGGGTGCCGCGCGGCATGTCGGCGACTTCATCGAGATAGAGAATGCCGCCATGGGCCTCTTCCAATGCGCCGACCTTGCGCTCGTGGCTGGCAGCACTTTCCGTGCCGAACAGGGCCACCTCCATGCGTTCAGGCGTGATGGCGGCAGCATTGAGCACGACAAAAGGCCCGCCGGCCCGGGTCGACTTGCGGTGGATCAGCCGCGCCACAAGTTCCTTGCCGGATCCCGACGGGCCGAGAATCATTACCCGGCTGTTGGTCGGCGCGATCTTGTCGATCGACTGCTTGAGGTGGGACACGGCGACCGATGTGCCGATCAGCTCGACCGGGTCGCCGGAGCGTTTCTTGAGTTCGGTGACTTCGCGTTTCAGGTTCGATGTTTCCAGTGCGCGTTCGGCGACCAGCAGCAAGCGGTCTGCCTTGAAGGGTTTTTCGATGAAATCATACGCGCCGCGCTGGATTGCCGAGACCGCGGTTTCGATGTTGCCGTGACCGGAAATCATCACCACCGGCAGGTCCGGATAGCGCGCCTTGATTTCATCCAGCAGTGCCAGACCGTCCAGGCGGCTGCCCTGCAACCAGATATCGAGAAAGATCAGGCGCGGGACACGGTCTGAAATCGCCGCCAGTGCCGAATCGCTGTCGGCCGCCGTGCGGGTTTCATGCCCCTCGTCATCGAGTATGCCGGATACGATTTCGCGTATATCGGCTTCGTCATCCACGACCAGAATGTCAGATGCCATCTGCCGGCTCCCTTTCGTTTTCTTGTTGTTCTTCGCTGGCCGAAGCCTCCACCGGAAGGCGGACGGTGATCATGGCACCCTTGCCTTCGTCGACTTCTGCTGGCGCATCGCGCAACTGGATGGTGCCGCCGTGGTCATCAATGATCTTCTTGACGATGGCGAGACCGAGGCCGGTGCCCTTGTCGCGCATCGTCATGTAGGGCTCAAGCAGTCGATGCCGGTTTTCGCCCGGCAGCCCGCGGCCATTGTCGATGATGTCGACGACATATTCACGCCCATCGGGCGAGCGTGCGGCACGCACGATGATGGTCTTGCCGGCACGCTCCTGATCAGACGGCACCGCGTCAATGGCCTCGGTGGCATTCTTGACCAGATTGGCAAAGGCCTGGCCCAGCATGCGCGGATCGAACTCACCCTCCAGGGGGGCATCCGGAAACTCGCTCTTGAAGTCGATATCCGATCGGCTGACTTCGCGCAAAAACGCGGCGTCCTTGAGGATCTCGCGCAGATCGGTGCGGACCTTGGATGGCTTCGGCATGCGAGCGAACGAGGAGAACTCGTCGACCATGCGGCCGATGTCTTCGACCTGGCGAACGATGGTGTTGGTGCACTGATCGAAAACCGCGCGATCATCGTCGGGGATCTGCTTGCCGTAGCGACGGCGGATGCGTTCGGCCGAAAGCTGGATCGGTGTCAGCGGGTTCTTGATCTCGTGGGCAATGCGCCGGGCAACGTCCGCCCAGGCGGTCGAGCGCTGGGCTATGACGAGATCGGTGATGTCATCCAGCGTCACGACGAAGGATTCGAGCCCGTCATGGCTCTCCTCGCGGGTCACCTTGACGTTGAGCGTGCGTTCCTTGCCGCCGCGATAGAGCGTCACCTGCGCCATCGCCGCCGAGCGCGGACGCATCGAGGCCTCCGCCATGACAGTCTCGAATTCTGGCGCCATCTGGGTGAAATGCTGCTCAATGACATCGGCTTCGCCGCCGGCCAGGATCTCGCAGGCCGAGCGGTTGGCGATGGTGACCGTGCCATTGTGATCGACACCGACCACCCCGGCGGACACACCGGACAGAACGGCTTCGGTGAAGCGCCGCCGGTCATCGATCTGGTCCTTGGCCGAGAGGATCTCGTCGCGCTGGGTCCGGATCTGCACGATCATGTTGTTGAAAGTCTGCGCCAGAGAACCGACGTCGCCATCGGAGGCATGGACCGGCACGACCACGTCGAGATTGCCGCTGGCCACATCGTCGGATGCTCCAATCAGCACCCGGATCGGACGAACCAACCGGTCGGCAACCGCAATCGCGGTCCAGATCGCCGACAGCAGCACGATAAGGGCAAATCCGAGATAAAGAATGCCGAACGCCAGTTGCAGCGATGTGCGTCCCTGTTCGAGGGTCCGATATTCCTGGGTCGCCTCCTCCATCAGTCGCATCGAGCGCATGACCTCTGCATCGACCACGCGAACGGTATAGAGCATCGTCCCGCTGATCTGCTGCAGCGGCATCAACGCGCCCACCAGGTTGGTAACCCCGGGTGGGATCAGCGTCGGCTGTCCCTTGACCGCATCCTTGAGCGCCTGTTCCGGCACTGCGGGCAGCGGTCGCTCCGTCTCGATGTCGGCCTGCAGGATCACGCTGCCATCCTCGCGGATGAGGAACGCCCCCAGCAGGCCCCGGCCGATCGCCTGGCGGGTCATGAACTGGGAAAAACCGACCCGGTCGAGCGAATAGAGCGACCGGGCGTTGTCCAGATCGTTGGCCATCGACACGGTCTGGCCCTGGAGAAAACGGGCATTTTCGAGCACATAGGCCTCAGCCACAGACAGCGACGAATTGACGATGGACTTGGTGCGGATCGAAAACCAGCGATCAAGCCCGACATCAAGCGTGACGGAGGCAACGATGGCCACCAGAATGGCCGGCAGGATAGCCACGATCGAGAACAGCCCGACAACGCGAATATGGAGTTTCGCCGCCGCCTTGCCCCGCCGCCGCGCCCTGAGCAGCGTGCGGATTTCGAGAAAGACCAGCGTCACCAGACCGATGACAAAGACGAGATTGATAACCACCGCGCTGAGAACGACCTGATCGACCGGATCGATGGGCGTCAGGCCCAGCAGAATGGCAAATGATATCAGAGCGCTCAGGAAGGCCGTGACGACCAGAGCAATGCCCGGCAGCGTAAACAGGTTACGGCGGCTGCCTGCGGCACCGACCATCTGACCGGCATCAGCTGCCACCCCTGACGCGTGTGCGCGACCGGAACCGGTGGCACCGTCTTCACCGCTCAAGGTGTTGCGGCTGGACTTTGTCGGACCTGCTTGTGCCAGTCCGGACGCCGTATCGATTGCCATGTGTTGTGTGCCACCTCAGTTGCGCTCGGACTACCGTTGCGAACAAGCAACAGAATGTGGCGAAAATGCAACGTCGGAACAATGCCTGTCAAGCGGCAGCCTTTATTGCCAAGCCTGTCAGGCCGGGCGCGGCGAACGGTAGACTGTCACACCAAGTTCACGGATCTTCTTGCGCAGCGTGTTTCGGTTAAGACCAAGCAGATCGGCAGCCTTGATCTGATTGCCGCGGGTTGCCGTCAGTGCAGCGAGAATGAGTGGATATTCCACCTCCTCCAAAACCCTCTGATAAAGCCCTGACGGCGGCAATTCCTCGCCAAAGCCCGAGAAATAGCGGCGCATGTTTTCTTCCACAGACTGGGCGATCGTCACCGGGCCCGCTGAAGTGGAGCCCTGCGGAGACGCCGGTTCCGGTGTTTCGATCCTCAGCTCGTTGTCGATGATCTCGCGGCTGATGACATCTTGCGGGTAAAGCGCCATGACGCGGCGAACGACATTTTCCAGCTCACGCACATTGCCCGGCCATGGATAGGCCTTGAGCAGCTCCAGCGCCTCGCCATCAAAGCGTTTGGCGTCGAGCCCCTCGCCCACCGCACCACGCACGAAATGGCGCACCAGATCCGGCACATCCTCGGCACGATCCCTGAGCGCCGGCAATCGTAAAGGCACGACGTTGAGACGATAGTAGAGATCTTCTCGGAAGAGCCCCTGATTGATCAGGATCTTGAGATCCTTGTTGGTGGCGGCAACGATGCGCACATCGGTCTTGATCGGGGTGCGGCCGCCGACGGTGGTGTATTCCCCCTGCTGCAGCACACGCAGAAGCCGGGTCTGCGCGTCCATCGGCATGTCGCCGATCTCGTCGAGGAACAGCGTTCCACCCTCGGCTTGCTCGAAGCGTCCGGTGGACTTGTTCTGGGCGCCAGTGAAAGCACCCTTTTCGTGACCGAACAGCTCGGATTCGATCAGGTCGCGGGGAATCGCAGCCATGTTGATGGCCACAAAGGGGCCGTTGCGGCGCTTGCCGTAGTCATGCAGCGCCTTGGCAACAAGTTCCTTGCCGGTTCCTGACTCACCGGTGATCATCAACGTCAGATCGGTTTGCATCAACCGTGCCAGAACGCGGTAGATTTCCTGCATGGCGGCAGAGCGCCCGACCAGTGGCATGCCCTCGGTGGTTTCCTCGGGCTGGGCACTGAGCTTGCGCGGCTCGGCCAGTGCCCGGCTGATGGTGCCGATCATCTCGGTCAGATCAAACGGCTTGGGCAGGTAATCATAGGCCCCGCCTTCCGACGCCTTGATCGCCGTCATGAAGGTGTTTTGCGCGCTCATCACCAGCACCGGCAGATCGGGCCGCGCGCGGCGGATTCTGGGCAGCATGTCAAAGGCGTTTTCATCGGGCATGATCACATCGGTGATGACCAGATCGCCGTCACCGGCAGAGACCCAGCGCCAGAGTGTCGCCGCGTTGGAGGTGATACGTACCTCATAGCCGGCCCGGGTCAGGGCCTGGTTGAGAACGGTGCGGATCGCCGCGTCATCATCGGCGACAAGAATGGTGGCTTTGCCCATCAGTTCAGTCCTTTTGTCCGGACGCGCCGCCCATGGGAGCAGGCAACGGTTTTGGTGGCCGGCCGTCGGGCGAAACCGGCATCAGAATGCGGAAGGTGGTCTTGCGGTTCTGGCTGTCGCATTCAACGATGCCGCCATGACCGCCGATAATCTTTGCCACCAGCGCAAGCCCCAGGCCCGAGCCATTGGTCTTGGTGGTGATGAAGGGATCGAACAGGTGCGAGACGAGATCCGGGGGAACACCAGGGCCATTGTCCTGCACACAAAACTCCAGCGGCAGCGAAATTTTCTCGCGGGTGCCTGCAACAGAGAGCTTGATGCCCGGCCGATAGGCCGTGGTCAGCACGATTTCGCCATTGGGATCGTCGCCGATTGATTCGGCTGCGTTCTTGACAAGGTTGAGGAAAATCTGAACCAGCTGGTCGCGGTTGGCATAGACCGAGGGAAGCGACGGATCATAGAGTTCGACGAACTTGATCTTGCGGGCAAATCCGGCCTTCGCCACCGCTTTGACATGATCAAGCACGGAGTGAATGTTGACGGGCGTGCGATCCACCGGGCGCTCGTCGGAGAAAATCTCCATGCGGTCGACAAGCGAAACAATGCGATCGGTCTCATCACGGATCAGCCGCGTCAGGGCACGGTCCTCGTCACCCACAGACATTTCAAGCAATTGCGCCGCACCTCGAATGCCTGATAGCGGGTTCTTGATCTCATGCGCCAGCATCGATGCCAGCCCTGTCACCGAGCGCGCCGCGGCGCGATGGGTCAGTTGCCGGTCGATCTTGTCGGCCATCGAGCGTTCCTGGAACACCACGACAACATTGCCCGGCAGGCCAGACACCGGCGCGACATAGAGATCAACCAGCTTGTCACTGCCAAGCCGTGGTGAGCTCAGGTCGACCCGGTACTCGTTGACCCCAGCCCGGCGCTCGCGCACCTGCTCAATGAGTTCGAGAAGCGGACTTCCAAACGGAATAAAGGTATCGAGCGTGTGGCGGCCAAGATGGGCAGCACTTGCGGCGAAAAAGGATTCCGCTTCCCAGTTGGCAAAACACACGATGCCTTTGGCATCGACCATGATCACCGGATGCTGGATGGCGTTGAGCACCATGCCGGCCGTTTTGGCATCTATGGCTGCGACCTGATTTGCCAGTTTTTCGTTCACGCGGCACTCTCCATCATCGAAGGCAAGCCGGCAGCGGCTTCAAGCACTTCGGCGAAAATTTCAGAAACTTCATCGGCGCTGTGGGAGGTCATCATCGTAACCTTGCGGGCAGCCGGTGCCTCAGGCGCCAGCGTCTCGAGATACCAGCCGATATGCTTGCGGGCATGACGAACGCCGACATCGTCGCCATAATGGGCCACCATTGCGCGGTAGTGCTCGAGCGCGACGGCATTTCGCGCCTTGCGGTCAGCAGGAATGTCTGCTGATCCGGCCAGTTCGCCGCAAATCCAGGGCTGGCCTTGGGCAGCGCGACCGATCATGACGGCATCCGCGCCGGAACGGCTGAGACATTCGGCAATATCAGCGCGTGAGGTGACATCGCCATTTGCAATCAGTGGAACGGTCACGGCCTCGCGGACACGGGCGATGGCATCCCAATCGGCTGTGCCCTTGTAGAACTGCATCCGGGTGCGGCCATGAATTGTGATCATCTGCACGCCGGCAGCTTCCGCGCGTGCGGCTATCAACGGCGCATTGAGATTGTCGTGATCCCAGCCCAACCGCATCTTCAAGGTGACTGGAACCGAGACCGCTTTGACGGTCGCCTCGATCAGATCGAGTGCGTGATCGGGATCGCGCATCAGCGCCGAACCGGAGTAGCCGCCGGTGACCTTCTTGGCCGGACAGCCCATATTGATGTCGATCATCGCGGCACCAGCGTCTTCGGCAATCTTTGCCGCCTCACCCATCCATCGCGCTTCGCGGCCGGCAAGCTGGACCACGTGTGGATCGATGCCGTCGCCGCGCAAACGGGCGTGCGATTCGGGATGATCAATCACCAGCTCACGGCTCGCCACCATTTCGGTAAACACCAGCCCTGCCCCGTGGCGCCAGGCCAATTGCCGGAACGGCAGATCGGAAATGCCGGATAACGGCGCCAGAAACACCCGGTTTCGCGCGGTGACAGGTCCGATCTGAAGCGGCTGGCTGAGGATAGCGTCAATGCTTTGCATGCGTTTCGCGCAACTTTCGTTTCTGCCTTTTTTTTAGACAAACATAATGGCATTGCCAAGGCGTATTCGCTTGCGGGGCGAGAAAAATGCAAAAGAGCTTTTTTCCAGTTAACGCAACCTCTAAACACGGGAGCAATCGGGTCCAAACCCGGCAAGGTTCAATCTGTAAAGGATGCAGCCATGACCAACCAGAAGCGATCGGCGGCTGATCTGCCTGATGTCCGTACAGGAAATGGCTACGATGTGCACCGCCTGGTCGCGGGAAGCTTTGTCACACTGTGCGGCGTCGAAATTCCGCATGATCAGCGTCTCGACGGCCATTCGGACGCGGATGTGGGCCTGCATGCGCTGACCGATGCACTGCTGGCTACCTGTGCTGCGGGCGATATCGGCGATCATTTTCCGCCATCTGATCCGCAATGGCGCGGCGCGTCCTCCGACATCTTCCTGGCCCATGCGGCGAACCTGGTGCGTGAAGCCGGCGGTGTCATCATGAATGCTGACGTTTCGCTGATCGCCGAGGAACCCAAGATCGGTCCGCACCGGCTGGCGATGCGCCAGTCGCTGGCCCGCATCCTCGACATTTCGATCGAACGCTGTTCGGTCAAGGCCACCACCAACGAGATGATCGGCTTTATTGGTCGTCGCGAAGGCATCGCGGCGATTGCCACCGCCACTGTGGTGTTTGGAGCGGCCACATGAGCGACAGATCAAGACCCGGCGAGGCTGGCAGCGACGCGGAAATGCTGGCCGGTCTGCGCGCCGACTGCCGTCAACTGGCGCAGGAGATCATCGACACATTTTCCGGTGATCCGGCGCGCATGATCACCACAGCCGAATCCTGCACCGGCGGACTGATTGCCGGAGCCATCACCGACATTGCCGGATCTTCCGCCGTGTTCGACCGCGGTTTCGTGACTTATTCCAACGAGGCCAAGCAGGACATGCTGGGGGTTCGCGCAGCAACGCTCGAGGCCTATGGCGCGGTCTCGGCGCAGGTGGCCACGGAAATGGTGCTTGGCGCACGGCGACGATCGCGGGCGGATTTCGCTGTCTCGGTCACCGGGGTTGCCGGACCAGGTGGCGGCACGCCGTCCAAACCGGTGGGATTGGTGTGGATGGGGCTGTCCGGTCCGGGAGACCTGACCAGCGCAGCCGAATTGCGGTGGGATTCGTCCTGGAGCCGCGACATGATTCGGGCGGCAACAGTCTGTGCGGCACTTGAGGCCCTGATCGGCCGGTCAGAATTGCGCGCAGGTTCTCAGGAAACTCCGGCTTCGCCGTAAATCTCCTGCGCGCGCTTTTCGAAGGCTTCGGCAAACATGCGGAAGGCGCGGTCGAACATGGTGCCCATCAGCATGCCGAGCATCCGGTTCTTGAACTCATAATCGATGAAGAACCGAACTTCACAGCCGGCATCGCCGCGCAATTCAAACGTCCATTTGTTGTCGAGATACTTGAACGGACCGTCGAGATATTTGACGTCGATCACCAGATCTTCGGGCTTGAGCAGCACCTGGCTGGTGAAGGTCTCGCGGATCTTCTTGTAGCCCACCGTCATGTCGGCGATCAGCAAGGTCTTGGCTTCGCCCTCCTTGCGCGAACGGACAGTCAGCGCCTCGCACAGCGGCAGGAACTCAGGATAGCGCTCGATATCGGCCACCAGATCGAACATCTGGCGCGGCGAATGGGGAACGGAGCGGGTTGTTTCGTATTGTGGCATGACCGAGAGCTAATCACGCTTGCCGAGCATGGCAAGTAGCCTTGCGGTCTCTGCCCGGGATTTCAACACGCAAACAGGAACATCTTGGCCAAATTCTGCGAGATTTCGCTCGATCTCCGGGCTTTCCGTCTTCTCGAAATTCCAGACGTAAGCCAAAAACTCCGGATCCAGTCTTTCCGGGCAGTCGTCAGCCATGTCCGGTCGCGACCGGCCGCGAAACCGCAGGTACCGCGAGACCACGCCACAAAGCGACATCCAGCGTGGCGGGCGCAGCCAGAGCACGAGATGGCTCCGCGGCAGCCGCAACGGCAAGGTGGCAGGACTTGTGCCATCAAGCACCCAGCACTCCCTGTTCAGGATATCCCCCAACCGCGCCATCTGATCTACTCGGGGCCGCAACCGCCACCCGGGCGACCAGAAGATCTCCCGGTCCATGGAGACATGCGGCAGGTTGCAACGCTGCGCCAGCTGTCTCGCAAGCGTGCTCTTGCCGCTCCCGGCACAGCCGATGACAAGCACCCGCTCTGCCGTTTCCAGCCTTCCGGCTGCCTCGTCGATGGTGACTGAAATCGTCATGTCCCGTCCCGCACAAAACCCCCGTCAGCGTCGAGGGGTCGGAATAGGGCAAGCCTGTGTCGATGTCTATTCGGCAGCCGCCACCTTGGCATCCCGGTTGGCCTTGAGCTTGGCAAAATCATCGCCTGCGTGGTGCGACGAGCGGGTCAACGGGCTCGAGGAGACCATCAGGAACCCCTTGGTGTAGGCGATCTTTTCGTAGCTCTTGAAATCCTCGGGGGTGACGAAATCCATCACCTCGTGATGCTTGCGGGTCGGCTGCAGATATTGGCCGATGGTCATGAAATCCACATCCGCCGAGCGCAGATCATCCATCAGCTGCAGCACTTCATTGCGCTCTTCGCCCAGCCCCACCATGATGCCGGACTTGGTGAACATCGTCGGGTCGAGTTCCTTGACCCGCTGCAGCAGCCTGAGCGAATGGAAATAGCGGGCGCCGGGGCGAACAGTGAGATAGTTGCCGGGCACGGTTTCGAGATTGTGGTTGAAGACGTCGGGCTTGGCCGCAACGACACGCTCCAGCGCGCCGGGCTTGCGCAGGAAATCCGGCGTCAGGATTTCAATCGTCGTGCCCGGAGAAGCCGCGCGGATCGAGCGGATCACCTTTACGAAATGCTCGGCACCGCCATCGTCGAGATCATCACGATCGACCGAAGTGATGACCACATGCTGCAGGCCCATCTGCTTGACCGCCTTGGCGACATTGTAGGGCTCATTCATATCCAGCGCGTTGGGCTTGCCGGTAATGACGTTGCAGAAGGCGCAGGCACGGGTGCAGATCTCGCCCATGATCATGAAGGTGGCGTGCTTCTTGTCCCAGCACTCGCCGATATTTGGGCAGCCGGCCTCCTCGCAGACCGTGACGAGATTGTTCTCCTTCACGATCGAGCGGGTTTCCTGGTAGCCTCTGGAATTGGGCGCCTTGACCCGGATCCATTCCGGCTTGCGCTTGACCTCGGTATCGGCACGCTTCTGCTTTTCCGGATGCCTGACACGCCGTGGTTCAGACTTGATCGCTTCGGGTTTTGTGACGTCGAGGATCGTGACCATTGGGTGGTCCCTTTATTCGCGTTGTGATTCAGCCGCGGCTGGAGCGGCCGAAGAGCCAGAGAATGAGGAGTGCGCCAGCAATGGCGACGACCAGGTTTCCGGCAAATCCGTAGTAGTTGATATCGAGCACACCTGCCAGCGCGCTGCCAACAAAGGAACCGGCAATGCCGACGAGCATGTTGGTCAGCAGGCCGTGTTCGCGCTTCATGACCCGCTCGGCAACATATCCGGCAATGACGCCGATCAGCAGCAGGCCGAAGAAGCCGACGCCGGGCATTGCGACAAACGCCATTTGAGGTTCCATCATCGCCTGTCTCCGTTTGCCGCGTTTTCAAGCGCGCGCATGATCAACCAGAATGTAAGGCCGAGCATCAGTCCCATCAATGCCAGGATGGCCGAAACTGCTGCAATTCCCGCCAGTCCTTCAAGCCGCACCGCCCCGAGCTCGACCGCACCGCGGCCGCGGATGGCAGCCAGTCCGGCCACTGCACCGAGAGCGGCCCCACCGGTCACCGGCAGCACCACAGCCTTTGGCAGCCGACCGAATCCGCTCACGCGTTAAGTGCCTTTCCATAGGCGTCGAGCACGCTTTCCTTCAGCGTCTCCGAGATGGTCGGATGCGGGAAGATGGTGTGCATCAGGTCTTCCTCGGTGGTCTCCAGATTCATCGCCACAACAAAGCCCTGGATCAGTTCGGTGACTTCCGCCCCGACCAGATGGGCGCCGAGCAGTTCACCGGTCTTCTTGTCGAAGATGGTCTTGACCATGCCCTGGTCCTCGCCGAGCGCAATCGCCTTGCCGTTGGCGACAAACGGAAAGCGACCGACGCGGATGTCACGGCCCTGTTCCTTGGCCTTGGCTTCGGTGAGGCCGACAGACGCCACCTGCGGGTTGCAATAGGTGCAGCCCGGGATTTTCAGCTTGTCCATCGGGTGGACATTGGGCAGGCCTGCGATCTTTTCGACACAGATGACGGCTTCATGTTCGGCCTTGTGGGCGAGCATTGGCGGGCCGGCGACGTCTCCGATGGCATAAAGGCCCGGCACATTGGTCTTGCCGTAGCCGTCAATAACGATGCAGCCGCGGTCGGTCTTCACGCCGAGCGCTTCCAGGCCAATGTCTTCGATATTGCCCTGCACGCCAACGGCCGAAATCATCCGGTCGGCGGTGATCTTCTCGACCTTGCCGTCCTTAAGCTCGACATGGGCGGTAACCGAGTCGGCGCCCTTTTCAACCTTTGTCACCTTGGCCTCGAGCAGGATCTTCATGCCCTGCTTGTCGAACTGTTTCTTGGCGAAGGCGGAAATTTCGGCGTCCTCGACCGGCATCACGGTTTTCATCACCTCGACCACGGTCACATCGACACCCATGGTGCGGTAGAACGAAGCGAATTCGATGCCGATGGCGCCGGAGCCCATGACCAGCAGGGATTTTGGCATTTTCGCAGGCTTCATTGCCTCGAAATAGGTCCAGATCAGCTTGCCATCGGGCTCGATGCCCGGCAGTGCGCGGGGACGCGCGCCGGTAGCGACGATGATATGCTTGGCGGTGTAGGTGCCCTCGCCCAGTGTATTCTTGGGGATCGGGCCTTGCGGCTCGACGATCTTCTTGGTGGTCTTGGAGACCTTGATTTCACCGGGCTTGGTCAGTTTGGCCTCGCCCCAGATGACGTCGACCTTGTTCTTCTTCATCAAAAAACCTACGCCGCCGTTCATGCGTTCGGCAATGCCGCGCGAGCGTTTGACGATGGCGTCGAGATCCGGCGTCACCGTGCCTTCGAGCTTGAGGCCGTAATTCTTGGCGTGTTCGCTCAAATGCAGCACTTCCGCCGAGCGCAGCAGCGCCTTGGTCGGAATGCAGCCCCAGTTGGAGCAGATGCCGGCCAGATGCTCGCGTTCGACTACGGCGGTCTTGAGGCCAAGCTGGGCTGCGCGGATGGCCGCGATATAGCCACCGGGGCCGGAACCGATAATGATCACGTCGTAATTGTTTGACACGCCTCGTCTCCTCTAAGTCAGGGCGGACGGATCATTGTCCGCCCTGCCATCTGTACGGGGCGATGTCGGGCTTTGTCAGCCAGCAAGCATCCCGTAGATTTCATCCTTGAGCTTCAGGCGCTCCTTGCGCATTGATTCCATGTTGAAATCATCAGTCGGCTCAACGTCGGTTTCAGCGCGGTGGATGGCCCGGTTGACGTCGTGATAGGCATCGAAAAGCTTGGCAAAATGGGCATCGCCCTGCTTCATTTCGTGCATTTTATCAACGTGCTCGGGAAATTCCTCCGCCAGTTCGTGGGGTGTATGTGCCATCAGTCATCTCCTCGTTGTTGGGTGATGCCTGCACTCTATATCCCCGGTGTCCCTGCTCTCCTTGACCCTTGTCAATCGCTCGAAATTAATGTCCCAGCAGCAACCGCGCCACAGGCGATACGCCGCGTCCGATGGCCCGCGTGTTGTCGGCATCCAGATGCACCCCGTCGATCGGGGAACACCTGGCCACCGACCCGGCATCGAAGAAGCCCGCTCCCATCTCATCGGCTAGGTCGGCGTAAAACGAGGCCAGCATCGCCGACTGTCCGACGCCGCCCTCGAACATCGCCGCGAAATCAGGATCCGCAGTCTCAACCAGCGGCGGTGGAGAGACGACCAGAACCTGTGGCGGCTCCAGATCCGACACTGGCCACGCATGGAGACGGACCAGCTGCAGCAGGCGGCGCATGCCCTTGGATGCCGCATGCGCGGTGCCTGAAAGCACCGGTTTCATATCATTGGAGCCGAGCATGATGATCACGAGATCAAGCGGTGCATGCGTGTGCAACGCGGTCGGCAGGGTGCGCGCGCCATTGCGGTCGCAATCGCCGGTGTGATCGTCAAACGCCGTGGTGCGGCCATTCAGCCCGTCGGCCACCACATGCACGCCTTCTCCCAGAGAAGCAGCCAGTGCAGACGGCCAGCGATCTTCCAGTGCATGCCGCGCCCGGTTCTGCGGATCATAGCCCCAGGTGAGAGAGTCGCCGTAGCAGAGGACAGTTTTCATGATCTACCTTCCCTCGGAAAGCCAACTCTCATTGATGCCCCAGCTTGCGCAAGCCCAGCGCCACGAACAGAAACAGCACTCCGTTGGAAACCAGCTCAATACCCAGAAGCAGGCCCAGAATGGTTGTCGCCGAGGCCGGCAGTCCAGCAAGGATCATCACACCGAGTGCTGCGGACACCAAGCCGGAGACCAGGACCCAGACCCAGCCGCTGGCGGGTTTGAGCGAAAGCGCGAACATGATCTTGGCAACGCCGGTGGCCAGAAACAGGACCGCCACCAGCAGCGTCAGCGGAATGGCACCGGCGAGCGGATCAGCGACCAGGATCACGCCCACCAGCAGCGACAGCACGCCGATGCCGAGCGACCAGATGAAGCCCGGCCAGTCACGGACGCGAAACGCGTGAATGATCTGGATGACGCCCTGGATCAGGAACACCCAGCCGGCCAGCGTGACCGCGAAGATGGTCGCTCCGAACGGATTGAGCAGCGCCAGAAAGCCACCGACGATGCAGATCACCGCCAGCACCGCCATCCAGGTCCAGCTCCTGCCGAACGTTTCGCTCACACCATTGTCGGCCATATCACGCGTCCTTGAATGTTAACCCGGCAGTGTTGATCGCGGCAGTTTTCAGACCAGCATTCCCATCGGGTTTTCGATGTAGCCCTTGAAGGCTGCCAAGAGTTCGGCACCGAGCGCACCGTCTACACAGCGATGATCCGTCGACAGTGTCACGCTCATCACCGTGGCGACGGCCAGGGCACCATCCTTGACCACGGCGCGCTGTTCGCCCGCACCGACGGCCAGAATGGTGGCATGCGGCGGGTTGATGACGGCAGCGAAGTCCTTGACGCCCATCATGCCCATGTTCGACACCGAGGTGGTGCCACCCTGGTATTCCTCGGGCTTGAGCTTGCGCTCCTTGGCGCGCTTGCCAAGGTCCTTCATCTCGCCGGAAATCGCGGACAGTGTCTTGAGCTCGGCCGAGCGAATGATCGGGGTGATCAGGCCGCCAGGGATCGAAACCGCGACGCCGACATCGGAGTGCTTGTGGACGACCATGTTCTCGTCGGTCCAGGAGACGTTGGCATCGGGCACGTCGCGCAACGCCAAGGCCAGGGCCTTGATCACCATGTCGTTGACCGACAGCTTGTAAGCCGGCCTGTCATCCTTGACCGGGGCCGACTTGTTGAGCTGTGAGCGGAGCGCGAGCAGTGCATCGAGTTCGCAATCCACAGTAACGTAGAAATGCGGAATGGTCTGCTTGGATTCCTGCAGGCGGCGAGCAATGGTCTTGCGCATGCCATCATGCTTGACCAACTCGTAGGAGCCTTCGGCGAAGTTCTTCAGCACGGCATCGTCCGACATGCCTTTGGGCGCTGCGGCGGGTGCTGCAGAAGCTGCAGCCTGCGGAGTGTCTGCAGCAGCGGCCTTGCCGGTGCCCGATGCGATTGCCGCTTCGACATCCTTCTTGACCACGCGGCCATGCGGGCCGGAGCCTGAAATCTGCGCCACGTCAACACCGGCATCCTTGGCGATGCGGCGCGCCAGCGGCGAGGAAAACACGCGCTCGCCCGATTGTGTGGTCGGCGAAGGAGACGGTGCAGCGGGGTTCTGGTCGCGGATCGGTTTGTCGAGACTGGCGGCCGGATCGGACGCCGCAGCCGGCTGTTCGGCGTCCTGCTTGGGCGTGTCGGCCTTTTGTGCCTCTGCGGCAGCAGGGGCCGCGTCGCCGCCGCCCTTGGCAGCATCCTCGACGCTTTCGCCTTCGCCGGCGAGAATGGCGATCAGGGCATTGACCTTGACGCCTTCGGTGCCGCCGGGAACAACGATCTTGGCGACCGTTCCCTCGTCGACAGCCTCAACTTCCATCGTTGCCTTGTCCGTCTCGATCTCGGCGATGATGTCGCCGGGACCGACCTTGTCGCCCTCTTTGACCAGCCATTTGGCGAGGTTGCCCTCCTCCATGGTCGGCGACAGGGCGGGCATTGTGATGTTGATAGGCATCTGTCAGTCCTCCCCTTAAGCCGTGTAGGTGACGGCTTTGACCGCGTCGACAATCTCGGCCACGTTCGGCAGCGCGAGTTTTTCGAGGTTTGCGGCGTAGGGCATCGGAACATCCTTGCCCGCGATGGTGATGATCGGCGCATCAAGATAATCGAATGCCTGCTGCTGCACGCGCGTGGCGATCTCTGTGCCGACCGAGGACTGCGGATAGCCTTCCTCGACGGTGACCAGACGCCCGGTCTTCTTCACACTTTCGATCACGGTCGGCAGATCCATCGGACGGATGGTGCGCAGATCGATCAGCTCGACATCAATGCCGAGGCTCGACAGCTCTTCCACCGCCTTGACGGCGTAGCTCATGCCGATGCCGAAGGAAACGATGGTGACATCCTTGCCCTGCTTGTGAATGCGGGCCTTGCCGATCGGCAGCACGAAATCATCCATCTTCGGCACATCGAAGGTGTGGCCGTACATGATCTCGTTTTCGAGGAAGATCACCGGATTGGGGTCGCGGATGGCAGCCTTGAGCAGACCCTTGGCGTCGGCCGCCGTGTAGGGCATGACAACCTTGAGGCCCGGAATGTGGCTGTACCAGGCGGCGTAGCACTGCGAGTGCTGGGCGCCGACGCGGGCGGCCGCGCCATTGGCGCCGCGGAAGACAATCGGCGCACCCATCTGGCCGCCGGACATGTAAAGCGTCTTGGCAGCCGAGTTGATGATCTGGTCGATCGCCTGCATGGCGAAGTTGAAGGTCATGAACTCGACGATCGGGCGAAGCCCTGCCATGGCAGCGCCGACACCAATACCGGTGAAGCCGTGCTCGGTGATCGGGGTGTCAACGACGCGCCTGGCGCCGAACTCCTGCAGCAGGCCTTGCGAAATCTTGTAGGCGCCCTGGTACTCGGCCACTTCCTCGCCCATGAGGAAGACATCTTCATTGGCGCGCATTTCCTCGGCCATGGCGTCGCGCAGCGCTTCACGCACCGTCGTCGGCACCATTTCGGTGCCCTCGGGGATCGATGGATCGGACATCGCTTCGTTGGCTACCGGTGCAGCAGGAACAGATGCCGCCTTGGCAGGCTCGGCTTCGGCCGGAGCTTCGGAAGCGGCTTCCGGCGCGGCATCGCTTGCTTTCGCAGACCCGATGTCAGAGGTGCTTTCGCCCTCTTCCAGAATTACGGCGATAACAGCATTGACCTTGACGTTTTCGGTTCCGGCGGGAACGACGATCTTGCCGAGCACGCCTTCATCAATGGCTTCCACTTCCATGGTTGCCTTGTCGGTTTCAATTTCGGCCAGCACATCGCCGGAGGCAACCTTGTCGCCCTCGTTTTTCAGCCATTTGGACAGCGTGCCCTCTTCCATTGTCGGAGAGAGCGCAGGCATCAGGATATCAATCGGCATGGTGTTCCCTCCCCTTACAGCAGAATGTCGGTGTAGAGCTCGGACGCATCCGGCTCCGGATTGTTCTGGGCAAAGTCGGCTGAATCCGCCACCACATCCCGCACCTTCTTGTCGATGCCCTTGAGGTCATCTTCGCTGGCATGCTTGAGCTCGAGAATACGTGCCTTGACCTGTTCGATCGGATCATGCTCGGAGCGCATCTTCTGCACTTCGTCCTTGGAGCGGTATTTCGCTGGATCCGACATCGAGTGGCCGCGATAGCGGTAGGTTAGCATTTCGAGAATGATCGGACCCTTGCCGGAGCGGCAATGGGCAACCGCCTCAACGGCTGCGGCGTGCACGGCGCGCACATCCATGCCGTCGACCTGATGGCCGGGAATGCCGAAGGAATTGCCACGCAGGGAGAAGTTCGACTGGGCCGAGGAACGGGCCGTCGAAGTGCCCATGGCGTAGCGGTTGTTCTCGACGATGTAGATCACCGGCAGTTTCCACAGAGCCGCCATGTTGAAGCTCTCGTAGACCTGGCCCTGGTTTGCAGCGCCATCGCCGAAATAGGCAACGGAGACATTGTCGTTGCCTCGGTAGCGGTTGGCAAAGGCCAGACCGGTGCCAAGCGACACCTGGGCGCCAACGATGCCGTGGCCGCCATAAAAATTCTTCTCCTTGGAGAACATGTGCATGGAGCCGCCCTTGCCATGCGAATAACCATCCTTGCGGCCGGTCAGTTCGGCCATGACGCCGCGGGCTTCCATACCGGTGGCCAGCATGTGGCCGTGGTCACGGTAACCGGTAATGACCTGGTCACCATCCTTAAGCGCCATCTGCATGCCGACAACAACAGCTTCCTGACCGATGTAGAGGTGGCAGAAACCGCCTATGAAGCCCATGCCGTAGAGTTGGCCGGCCTTTTCTTCGAATCGGCGGATGAGAAGCATCTCGCGATAGGCTTCGAGCTCGGTAGCCTTGTCGAATTCTGTGATCCCGCCGTTCAACCCGCTCTTTTCAGCCGGTTTCTTGCGGGATGCGGCGGTGGCGCTTTTGCGTGTAGCCATCTCATCCTCCCATTAGGTCTTGTGAATTGACCATAGGGAAATAAGGAGGGATCAGCAAGCGCATAAACGCATAGCTGGCATTCGCTCTACAAAGCTGTTTTTGTTTACAAATTACGCAATTAACTGAAGTCAGGTTAACCGTCTAAATCAGTTGAAATACACAACCTCATCCTCGCGGGCGACGTTCAACAAAAACCGCGCCCGTTCATCAAGCATGTCGGCTTCCACCGCGCCATCGCTCAACAGCATAACCTTGCGTTCGAGATGTTGCCTGCGTTCGTTCAAGGTTGCAAGCCGCTCTGACAATTCGACACGGCGCAACTCCAGCGCTTCGGCTGAATTCAAGCCATAAGCACCCGACCATGAATGAAACCCGAAATAGGTGAAACAACCGACCGAAAGCACCGGGACAACCCAACGGCTCCAGAATCGCTTTTTTCTAAACTGTGTCCGCATTCGAAAAACGCCTTACCCCTGCGAAGGGACAAGTCTGCCAGAACAGACTTAATATAGCGTTAGCTGAAAATGCAACTTGCTGCAGTGCAAACAAAAAGCCCGCACCTTCGCGCGGGCCCTTGTGACTTGATGACTGCGCCAGGCAAGGCGCGTTGCTGATTACCCGCGCAGGACGGACGCGCCAGCGTAAGCAGCTTCCACGCCGAGCTCTTCCTCGATGCGGATCAACTGATTGTACTTGGCCAGCCGGTCGGAGCGTGACAGCGAGCCGGTCTTGATCTGACCGCAGTTGGTGGCGACGGCCAGATCGGCAATGGTCGAATCCTCGGTCTCGCCGGAGCGGTGGCTCATGACTGCGGTGTAACGCGCCTTGTGCGCTGTCTCGACCGCATCAAGGGTTTCCGACAGGGTGCCGATCTGGTTGACCTTGACCAGGATCGAGTTGGCAACGCCCATCTTGATGCCGTCGCGCAGACGGGCGGAGTTGGTGACGAACAGATCATCGCCGACCAGCTGGCAGCGGTCGCCGATCTTGTCGGTGAGCGACTTCCAGCCGTCCCAGTCGTCTTCGCCCATGCCGTCCTCGATCGAGATGATCGGGTATTTGCCCTGCAGCTCAGCGAGATAAGCGGCCATCGCCTCGGGCTCGAGCGCCCGGCCCTCACCGTCGAGTTGGTACTTGCCATCCCTGAAGAACTCGGTGGCAGCACAGTCGAGTGCCAAGTGAATGTCCTCGCCGGGACGGTAGCCTGCTTTCTCGATCGACTTCATGATGAAATCGAGCGCGTCAGGCGCGCTCTTGAGATCGGGCGCGAAGCCGCCCTCATCGCCGACATTGGTGTTGTAGCCTCCGGCGGAGAGTTCCTTTTTCAATGTGTGGAAGACCTCGGAGCCCATGCGGACAGCGTCGCGAAACGTTTCCGCGCCAACCGGCATGATCATGAATTCCTGAAAATCGATCGGATTGTCCGCATGCGCGCCGCCATTGATGATGTTCATCATCGGCACAGGCAGAAGCCG
>Ga0209344_10000242_pt1 | contig 108098 bp, 100 predicted proteins | sample Cruoilmetagenom6_FD_187293 | JGI IMG/M metagenome (GOLD analysis project Ga0209344, IMG submission 187293) | Oil polluted marine microbial communities from Coal Oil Point, Santa Barbara, California, USA - Santa Barbara Oil Seep Sample 6 (SPAdes)... | ecosystem: Environmental > Aquatic >...
CTGTTCCAAATCATTCCAGCTTGAATTATAGGGTATTGAATATTAAAAAGTTCGGTAATCCGGTTTTTCACTATTCTTTAATAATTTTATAACTCGTTGTTTTGTTGTTTGATGTGATTGAAGCAATATACATTCCAGAAGCAAGCCCAGATACATCAATTCTATTTTTCAAAGTAGAAATATTTGTTTGAAGTATTCTTTCACCTAAAATATTGAAAAGTGCAAATTCAGCGTTTTCTGAATTTTTTGGGAAAGAAATATTTATTTCTGTGGTTACGGGGTTTGGATACAATGCAAAATTAGTATCAAGCATTTGTTCTTCCACACCGATAGTGATAAGAGCATTCAATGCGGAGCCAAAATCTGGAATTCCATAGCCATATTCATCTGTTGGATTGTTATATCTATCAGCAGATTCACGAATGGCCTGCATAACTACATCATTTTTCAAGGTCGGGTCCGCACTCCATAAAGAAGCTACCGCACCAGCTGTAATTGGTGAGCTGAAAGAGGTTCCACTTGCGGTTGTTACGTTTCCGTTTTGGCTAACAATTGCCGCGTCCAAACCTTTGGCCATTACGTCTGGCTTAATAACACCTGAAGAATTAGGTCCGCGAGAACTGAAAGACACATAGTTTTCATTGGCATCTACAGCACCAATGGTTAACGAACCAGGCGCATCTGATGGAGTAGCTACAAACCCAAAATCATTTCCAGCATTTCCAGCAGATACTACATTTATCATTCCTTTGTCAAAACCTATATTTGAGCCACGTGCAGCGATGGTAGTTAATCCATCTAAATCTGCATATTCGTGGTCAAAGCTAGTATTATCAAATGTTTGGTAACTTAATGAAGTATTTGTAACATAAACGCCCAAACTATCAGAGCGTTCCAAAGCTTCTACCCAAAACGCCTCTTCTGCAGGGGACTCATTATTGTTATCTTCAGTAATATATAAATAATAAGAAGCTCCTGGAGCTGTACCAACAAACTGACCGTTCAAAAATCCTGCGGCGTCACTAAAAGTTGCAGCACCGTGGCTTCCTGTTCCATTTGGGTTTTCCACGCGATCTACAAAATCATAATAACCTAACAGCCTACCTTCATTTCTAAGAGTTGCGTAAGCAGGATTGGTCAAAACTCCTGGATAACCATTATCCATAAAAGCCACGATAATGTCTTGGCCAGTATAATCATTCTCGTGAAGGTAATCCACATTAATCATTTCTGTCTGGTTGGTTGCGCTTCCGTAGTTGTATATAGGTCTAGAAGGGAATTGGTTTTCAACTTCAAATTTGTCTTTGGTAAACAGCTTTCCTCCTGTGGGTCTGTTTAAGCTTTTATCAGCAAACTCCACATCGGTAACGAATGGTAGGTTCAGAAGATTATTAATGTTGTTTTCCGTTCCACGAACGTAAACTGCATTCAGCCATTTTGATTTTGCAAGAACAGTAATTCCTGAGGCTGCATCTATAGCGGCTTTTTGGATTTCGTTTAATGGCACATCACGATCATCGATTGTAATACCTTGCGCATTTTTTCGGTCAATGGCCGCTTGGGTCATAATGGTTATCGGGGCTGCCAAAGCTGCGGAAACCACAGCTGGGTCTTTAGCTTCCAAAAACACAAGTGCATCCTCGGTTTGAGCAAAACTAAAGGTTGAAACAAAAAGAATAAGTAATAGGGATAATTTTTTCATCATTTATTTTTTTTTAAGAGATTACTCCACTTCCCAATAATTCAGGGCCGTTGTGCCAAGCAACAAACTGTCCTTCGGTAATAGCGGATTGTGGGTTGTCAAATATAATATAAAGTCCGGAAATTGTGCGGTGTAATGTAGCTTTTTCTAAAGGTTGCCTGTATCTTATGCGTGCTTTAACTTCCATTTTTTCATCTTCAGCAAGTTTTAGGTCTTCACGAATCCAATGAATTTCTTCATTTTTAACAAAGAGTCCACGACGATATAGGCCAGGATGATCCTTGCCTTGACCAGTGTAGATTACATTTTCTTCCACATCAGTGTCTATTACAAATAACGGTTCTTTGGTTCCGCCTACTGCTAAACCTTTGCGCTGGCCCTTTGTAAAATAATGAGCTCCATGGTGGATGCCCACTTGCTTGCCATCGTTTTGTGAATAAATACGTTTAGCAGAAAGGTATTTCAGTTCTTCTTCTTCGGAAGAAAAAGTAGGGGCTTTCAATTTATATTCTGAAAAACTTGCTGGAACTTCCACAATTGCACCGTCTTTTGGAGCCAATTTTTGTTGAAGAAACTCCGGTAATCTTACTTTTCCAATGAAACACAAACCTTGCGAATCGCGTTTTTCGGCAGTAATCAAATTTTGTTCTGCTGCAATTTTTCTTACTTCTGGTTTTAGCAATTCCCCAATCGGGAAAAGTGTTTTTGAAAGCTGCTGCTGTGAAAGCTGACATAAAAAGTAGGATTGGTCTTTATTTGGATCTTTCCCTGCAAGTAATTGATAAATTTGATTTCCATCTTTCTCAATAATCCCTTTTCTACAGTAATGTCCAGTTGCCACAAAATCCGCACCCAAGCCGAGCGCAATTTTCATAAAAACATCAAACTTTATCTCGCGGTTGCACAACACATCCGGGTTTGGAGTGCGGCCCATTTGATATTCGCGGAACATATAATCTACAATGCGTTCCTTATACTCTTCACTTAAATCAACGGTTTGAAATGGTATACCGAGTTTTTCGGCAACAAGCATTGCGTCATTGCTGTCTTCCAGCCATGGGCATTCATCAGAAATTGTTACGGAATCGTCGTGCCAATTCTTCATAAAAAGGCCAATAACATCATAGCCCTGTTCTTTTAAAAGATAGGCTGCAACGCTGGAATCTACGCCTCCGCTGAGTCCGACAACTACTCGTTTTTTCATAAAAATTTAAGTATGCAAAGATAAAAAGACTTTCTGAATATTACTGTCGGGAGTTTTATGGCTACCTTACCCAAAAGTGTTATCAATTATCTTTTTTTGGATAGGTTTCCTCCAAAATCACTTTTCCGTCTTTGTAGTATTTCCAAAGGCCGTGTTTTTTGTCGTCTTTATAAAAACCTTCAATTACCACATTGCCATAGGCATCATAATACAATGCAGGGCCCTGAAGCTTATCTTCTTTATAAAGAAGTTTTTTCAACAGGACACCGTCGGGCGAGTAATAATTGTCCTCTCCTTCTTTAATACCGTTTTTAAAAGTGGTTTCCTGTGTAATTTTTCCGTTGGGGTAGTAGGTAATCACTTTCCCTTCTAACTTACCGTTAGTGTATTGCTCACGCGTCATTACATCCTTGGATTTTTCGTGATAGTAAACCCATTCGCCAATACGGTCTTTATCCTTCATTTTTCCTTCACTTACGAGTTTTCCTTTTATAGTGAAGTATTTTACATCTGCTATGTTGTCTTTACTTGTGAAATTTTTAGTGACCATAGGTTGGTCTTTGCATTCTTCACAGTAAAACTTAAACTCACCAATTTCCTTTCCGTGTTCAAAAGTGCCTTCGTAACGAAGCTGATCAGTTCCTTCAAAGGTTTTTTTCCAAACTCCATGGCGTTTTCCCTGCGCATCCATTTGGTTTATTTCACTTTGTGAAAAAACCATAGGAGAACAGAAAATTATTCCGAAGAAGAAAATTAAAGCAGTTTTTTTCATTGTTCAATTACTTAAAAAGCAAACGTTGAAATTCACATTCTATTTTTCAAAACAGTATATACCTTAAAAAGGATTAACGTTTTCCAGCTTTTTTCTGTTGTTCAGCTTGTTCCATCATTTCAGACATTTTGCGCTGAAACTTGTTTTGTTTTTTTGGTGTGGCTTTTTTCACTTGTATTTTAGCGTGAATTTTATCCTCATCAATGATGAAGTTCTTTATTACAAGCATAATGCCAATGGTAATCAAGTTTGAAACAAAGTAGTAAAGCGAAAGTCCACTCGCGTAGTTATTAAAGAACACCAACATAAACAGTGGTGATAAGTACATAAGGAATTTCATGTTCGGCATTCCCGGCTGTTGCTGTTGTTGCATGTTTTGGCCCATGGTCATCATCATATAAACAAAGATGGCGATGGAAGCCAAAATAGGGAATAAGCTCACGTGATCTCCGTAAAATGGTATGTGGAAAGGCAATTCCGCAATTGTATCATAACTGGAAAGATCGTCAGCCCAAAGGAAACTTTTCTGCCGTAAGTCAAAGGCTGAAGGGAAAAACGTAAACAGCGCATAAAACACAGGAATCTGCAACAGGGCTGGCAAACAACCCTTCAGCGGACTTGCACCCGCAGAGTTTTGAAGCTTCATGGTTTCCTGTTGAATTTTAAGCTTATTGTCTTTGTATTTCTCTTTTATTTCATCCATTTCTGGTTTTAAAACCTTCATTTTTGCCTGTGCCAAATACTGTTTGTACTGAACAGGTGAAAGCAAAAGTTTTATAAGAATTGTCAAAACAATGATGGCAATTCCCGCAGGAAGAAAATCTGTTAAAAAGCCAAATACAGGAATGATGATGTATTTGTTTATCATTCCAAATATTCCCCAACCAAGTGGCATGGCCTCGTCAAGATTACGATCGTATTTTTTGAAAATTTGATAATCCGAAGGGCCGTAATACATATTCATATTGTAGGCCAAGGCACCATTTTTAGGCTCTAAAAGCATTTTTGCGCCGTACTGTTTTGTGTAAACTGTATCTATTTCTTCATCGATTACCAAATCAATAGAGGTAAGTTTTACCTCTTTAAACGGAGTATCTGTAAGCAACATGGAGCTGAAGAAATGCTGGCGGAAGTTCATCCAAGTAACATCCTTTTCCAATTCATCATCTTCGCCGGTAGGGGAAAGTTTTGAATGCTTTTCACCATCATATTCATAGGTCAATCGCGAGTAGCGGTTTTCATATGATATACTTTTCGCGTGGCGATATCCTTTCAATTGCCAATCCAAATACATTGGCTCTGAAGTATTAATAACCCCATCCAACCCTTGGCTATTGATGCTGAAATCCATCATATATTCACCCGGATGAAGTGTATAACGATATTCAATAAATCCGTTTTCAGAAGTTTTCAGCTTCATGGAGAGCACTTGGTCTTCACCATTTTTGCTCAACGTAGGTTCAAAATATAAGTCTTGGGAGTTTAGCGTTCTGTTTTCTGCTGAAAATTGAAGATTTAATGAAGCGGTTCCATCTTTTATCAAATAAATGGGAACGGAATCATACTTATGAAAATCCTTTAATAGTGCCTCAACAATATACCCACCTTTGTTACTGATCTCTAACTTTAGAACATCATTCTCCAAAACAGTTGTAGCATCAGTTGCGGAAGGAAGTGTTCCAGAATATGCAAAAGAACCGAGTTTATTCTTTAACTGCTCAAAAGCTAAGGAATCTCCAGGTTTTACAGAATCCATAGTATCTGAAGTTGCCTGCGCAAGTGTAATTTCTTGTTTGGCTTTTTCAGTTTGAGCTTCTTCTTTGGCAGCGGCTTCGGTCTTTGCCTTTTCCGCTTGAAGTTCTTCCTCGGTAGGTTTGTTTAGGTAAAGCATCCAGATTAGGATTCCACCGATTAATAAAAAACCTATGAGTGAGTTAAAATCGAATTTCTTTTGTTCCATCTTTTATTTCTTCTTTTGAAATAATTCAAAAGTGTATTTTCGTTAATTTTATGTGGCAGGGCAATAATCCCGCCTTTTTTGGTATTGCGTCAAATTGTCCTATTTCTTTTTTAAGGAATGTTCGTGCACCGCCTTTACAAAAGCCACAAAAAGTGGATGCGGGTTGGCAACCGTGCTTTTGTATTCTGGGTGATATTGTACACCAACAAACCAAGGGTGGCTTGGTATTTCAACAATCTCCACCAAACCAGTTTCTGGATTTATTCCTGTGGCAATTAAACCAGCATTTTCCAATTGTTCACGGTATTTATTGTTGAATTCATATCTATGACGGTGGCGTTCCTCAATAGTTTTTGATTTGTATATTTTGCTTACAATACTGCCTTTTTTCAAATCACATTTCCAAGAGCCCAAACGCATGGTACCGCCCATATCAGTAATGTTCTTTTGGTCTTCCATAATACTGATTACCGGATTTGTAGTCTGCGAATTCATTTCGGTACTGTTTGCATCTTTTAATTTCAGTACGTTTCTTGCGAATTCTATTACGGCCATTTGCATTCCCAGACAGATTCCCAGGAATGGTAAATTGTTTTCACGGGCGTATTTTACGGCAGCAACTTTTCCTTCAATTCCACGCTCACCAAAACCTGGGGCCACTAAAATTCCATCGAGCTTTGATAGTTTTTTACCAATGGTCTTTGCGTTTATGTGTTCGGAGTGAATGAATTCTACTTTTACTTTCACCTCGTTTTCGGCGCCAGCATGTATGAATGATTCAAGAATGGATTTGTAGCTGTCCTGCAATTCCACATATTTTCCTATAAGTCCAATATGGACTTCTCCTTTTGGATTTTTATGTCTTTGCAGAAATTTGTTCCACTGTTTTAAATCTGGTTTTTTTGAATTTTTAAGGTTTAACTTCTGAAGGGTTACTGTGTCCAATCCTTCCTCAAGCATCATATTCGGGACGTCGTAAATAGTAGAAGCATCAATGGATTGGATAACCGCCTCTTCTTTTACATTGCAAAAAAGGGCAAGTTTTCTTCTTAAATCGTCCGAAAGTTCGTGTTCTGTTCTGCAAACCAAAATGTCTGCGCGAATACCGCTTTCCATCAAGGTTTTTACAGAGTGTTGTGTAGGTTTTGTTTTCAATTCGCCGGCGGCGGAAAGGTAGGGTACAAGGGTTAGGTGAATTACCAAGGCATTGTCATCGCCCATTTCCCACTTCATTTGGCGCACGGCTTCAATGTATGGCAATGATTCAATATCGCCCACGGTACCGCCAATTTCGGTAATTATTATATCGTACTCGCCCGTATTTCCAAGCAATTGAACACGTTCCTTAATTTCGTTGGTAATGTGAGGGACAACCTGAACAGTTTTCCCCAAAAATTCGCCACGGCGTTCTTTTTCAATTACGCTTTGATAAATGCGACCTGTTGTAACGTTGTTTGCCTGTGAGGTGTTTACATTCAAAAAACGTTCGTAGTGACCTAAATCAAGATCGGTTTCAGCGCCGTCATCGGTTACGTAACATTCGCCATGCTCGTACGGATTCAATGTACCCGGATCTACATTTATGTATGGGTCAAGTTTTTGTATGGTAACGCGATACCCCCTGGCCTGTAATAATTTAGCCAGCGATGCAGCTATAATTCCTTTTCCTAAAGATGATGAAACCCCGCCCGTAACGAAGATGTATTTTGTAGTGCTCATGATTGCCTTTGCTGAAATAACTATACGGGATGCAAAGGTACATTTTTATTGTGGAAAGGAAGAAATGTTGAGGGTTAATTGTTAACAGTTAATTGAAGCTTGAAAAATAACCTCATCTTGCCAGTTTCCTTAAAATAAGTAAGGTATTGGTTCCATTTACCTTAGGAAGAATTTTAAATTCAAAACCATTTCCAAAATTAGAAGTTAACGTTTCAACGGTATCAGAGTTCTTTTCTAGGTTAACACCAACATTAAATATTAAGAAGCCATTATTTTGAAGTAGCGCAGAGACATTGCTGCTGAATTCTTTTTCAAAGAAAATATTGGGAACAGCTAGATCAATAAATAAATCGATTATAATAAGTTGAAATTTTATTTTTGAAGTTTTCACAAATTGAAAAGCATCACCTTCAATAATTTGAAGTTTTTCTGAAGTAGTAATCCCAAACTCTTCCTTTGCAAGCTTTATGATTGCTGGATCAATCTCAACGGCAACTATGTTTTTAGTGTATTCAAAAGTATTCCGAAGTGAATGAATAATACTTCCGCCGCCCATTCCCAAAAGCAATATATTTTCAACTGAGTTTAGATCAACTTTCGTCAGTCCTATTTCAAGTATTTTTTGAAGCGAACCGTAGGAATAATTTGCGTTTGCGGAGTCCAAAACCTTTTTGCCATTCACATAAGTAACTTCCAAAGTACCGTTTATTTCTGAAGAAAAACGTCGTGTAGTAGGCCAAATGTAGCTAAGGATTTTCTTCATTTTTTGATTAACTTTTGAAGTAATCCTTCAAGTCCATTCAATTTCAGTTCATACATTTCAGCCATCATCCTGCCCAATTTTCCTTCGGGAAAACCTTTCTGTTTAAACCATACAAAGTAATATTCGGGAATGTTTGCCAAATAATAACCTTCGTATTTTCCGAAGGGCATTTTGTAATTTGCCAGTTCAACCAAGTGATTTGGGTCTGGGCTATTTCCAGGATTCATATTCGGCGAGTTGTTGGGCGATGTATTTCTGCCAGAAAGCTTCCTTTTCGGCATTGCGGGAATGGTCAGTTTCGGCATCGAACTTTGTTTGCATGGCGCGTCTATTTTGCTCTACTTCTTGATAGATGCCTTCTATTTCAGACTTTATCCTTTTAGAAAATTTCTTTTCTGCCAAATTCTTCCGAAGGATTCGCGCGTGCAATTCCGAAATATCAAAATGGGCCTGTTCGTGTTTTAAGATGTGTGGAGTAACTCGTTCTGGAATATGCCATGAACTTTCAGGAGTAAAAAAGCTTTCAACGGAATATTGCACGTCCATTGTCCCATTTTTTATGGAATAGGAATATTGAAAACTGATACCTGAATTGGTAACTGCAACAAAACTGGCACTGCGTATTGGTGTTCCGCGAAAATCCTCCCAAGTCAATTTTTGGTTTTCATTCCAAATAATCTTCTCCGAATTGAGCTTCGGAATAGAAAAAAAGAAGAATAATGAAAGGAAGAGTAGTTTCATAACAATAACTAATCAAAAATAATACCTAAAATGTAGTTCTAGACTGCGCTCGACCTTGCACTAACCCCAATTAAACTGAATCATTCTTTCAATATCTGGATGTAGGCTATAATGAACAGGGCAGGTACGTGCGGTATGTTCAAGTATTTTTCTGGCTTTATCATTTATTCCAGCCGGAAAATTTAAAACCACTTCTATTTTTGAAATGCGTCGTGGGTCTGCTGCCATAGTTTTGGTAACCATAGCTGTGGTGCCGTCCATATTCACTTGCATATCGCGGGCTTTAATACCCATCATGGTAATCATACAGTTGGCAAGACCTGTGGCTACAGTATCTGTAGGGGAAAATGCTTCACCCTTTCCGTTGTTGTCCGTTGGGGCATCTGTGATGAATTTATTTCCCGATCTTAAGTGTTCGTTCTCGGTACGTAGATTTCCGTTGTAAGTTACTTTAGCGGTGCTCATTCTACTACTTCAAATTTAAGTTCGTTGTTGTACTTTAAAATATAAGCGGCTTCATTACAGTAACCTTCCGTTGGTGATTTTTCATATCGGAATTTATTTTCAATATAAACGGTTTCGCTTTCGGGCATTATGGCGTCGTAAATATCTTTTTCCGAAGCCAACCGAAGCAGCACGTCATAAGTTACATCAAACCCACGAATGGCGTAGCGGTTAGGCAAAATGCCGTATTTATTTTTATAACTTATTAAAAATGGGTTGCGGTCACCTTCATCAATATTTTTATTTACTGATGGAAAGGTGAAGTTCAGTTTTGCCAATCGCGTGCTGGAAACTTCATGCCATTCATAGGCCTCGTTTCTATCCAAAGTAAATAAACGGACGCTATAATTGTTTGGCATTGTGGCAAGAACATTAACGACACTACTTACCAAAACAGGACTTTGGGATTCAAGGATTATCCAGTTTTCCATACCTTCAGAAGCTACTGATGTTACATCGCTAGCTTGAATGTATCCACCACCCCGAGGGGAAACGGTTTTAGCCGTTGGTATTGCAGTTTGGATCATTTGGCGTTGTTGCACTCTTTTGGAATCTGAAATAATAATGATGTTTTTTCCAGAACTATTCTGTTTTAGATATCGAATCATAGTTTTCTGAAGCACGGCATCTGTGGGAAGGGTTTGGAAAAGATTATCGTTCATTGCCATCTCCCTATTGCTTAAAGGCGAAAAAACTGGAATCTTTTCGTTTTTCAACATATCTGAAGCTTTTTCCACATTTTTTTGAAGCAAAGGGCCAATAACGGCATCTACGTTTTTGAATTCGCTTTTGGATATAATGGAAGCTACCTTGCTTTCACTATTTTCCGTGTCATAAACGTTCATTGTTACCGAAATTCCTTTATCCTTTGCAAATTCGGCAGCCATCAGCGCACCGCTGTAAAAATCTAATGCCACGCGAAGGGTTGGATCCTTTTTCAATAAATCGCTATCGCTACTCGTTGTATCGCTTGCACTGCGCATTAACCGGAAGGGAAGCATCAGCGCTACCGTTTTCATCTTTTTGTTTTCAATTCTATTTTCAAGATTGATTACTGAAATGTCTTCCTGCGAAATTGTGGTTTCTTCCTTTGGTAATTTTAAAATCATTCCTTCCTTCAGACCATCTTTTGCATAAGGGTTTAAAGCAATGATTTCTTCTTCGGAAAGACCAAATTTTGTTTTCAACCTGTAAAAACCTTCTTTTGGCTTTACTTCGTAATATTCAAAATTCGCATCGTCAATTTCACCATTTTCAATTACTGTTTTGTCAGGAACAATAAGGATTGAGCCAACTTTTAAACTCTCACCCAAACTTGGGTTTAAATCTTCCAGTTCAGCGATGGAAACTCCAAATTTTCTGGCGATGCCAAACTTTGTTTCTTTTGCCTGAACTGTATAGTTTTGTGTTCCAGGCAGTGTATTTCCAGAATTGGTGCCGGTGGTTTCCACTGAATTAGAGGCAGCAGGAATCAATAGTCGCTCTCCGTTTCTAAGTCCGCGGGAATACAATTCTTTATTCAACTTTTTAATATCGTCAACACTAACATTGTATAGTTGGGCAATTCCGTAAAGCGTTTCTTTCTTTTTAACACGGTGATCGCGGTAATTATTTTTATCTGTTCCTGAGCTAATAGCGCTATTGGAAGGGATAATCAATACGCTGTTCACCTTCAGTTCATTTCTGGAATCGGGGTTGAGGTTATAAATGGTTTCTTCGGAAATATTGTATTGCTTGGCAATGCTATAAACAGTTTCTCCCTTTTTCACCGCGTGACTTTTGTACTGTTGCTGCGCTGCAGAACCACAGCTAACCATAAAAAGAAAAGTAACCGAAACGTATATTAAACACTTCAACATAGAGATAATCAATTTTTTAGTATTTCTAAACATAGTCTCGAGTTCAATTTGTTATTCCCACTCAATAGTCGCAGGCGGTTTAGAGCTGATATCATAGACTACTCTATTAACGCCTTTAACGCGGTTTATTATATGGTTGCTTACTTCCTGTAAAAATTCATAGGGAAGATTTACCCAATCTGCAGTCATTCCATCTGTAGATTCTACGGCACGCAAAGCAACCACTTTTTCATACGTTCTTTCGTCACCCATTACACCCACACTGTTCACTGGCAAAAGGATTGCTCCAGCCTGCCAAACCTTATCGTAAAGATCCCACTTTTTCAAACCATTGATGAAGATTGCGTCTACCTCTTGTAATATACGAACTTTTTCCGCTGTAATATCTCCTAAAATTCTGATTGCAAGTCCAGGTCCGGGGAAAGGATGTCTTCCCAATAATTCTGGGTCAATGCCCATTTCCTTTCCAACGCGTCGCACTTCATCTTTGAAAAGCATACGCAACGGTTCCACAATTTTCAACTTCATAAAGTCTGGTAATCCGCCAACGTTGTGGTGGCTCTTTATAGTTACCGAAGGCCCGTTTACCGAAACACTTTCTATAACATCGGGATAAATAGTCCCCTGCGCCAACCAATCCACACCAGTAAGCTGATGTGCTTCATCATCAAAAACCTCGATAAATGCATTTCCTATTGCTTTGCGTTTTCTTTCTGGATCACTTTCGTTTCTCAAAGCTTCCAAAAAGCGTTCCGAAGCATCAACGCCTTTTACGTTTAGCCCCATATCCTTATATTGGTGAAGCACGTTTTCAAATTCGTCTTTCCGAAGCAAACCGTTGTTTACGAAAATACAATACAGGTTTTTACCGATAGCTTTATTCAGAAGAATTGCAGCAACCGTACTATCTACACCGCCGCTCAAACCAAGTACGACTTTCCCGTCGCCAATCTGTTCTTTTAAAGTTTCAACAGTTGTTTCCACAAAAGCCGCTGGTGTCCAAGTTTGTGGTACTTCGGCAATATTTACTAGGAAATTCTCTAACAATTGCTTTCCGTGGGTTGTGTGATATACTTCTGGGTGAAACTGAATGGCATAAGTTTCCTCGCCCTCAATTCTGTATGCTGCGTTCAATACATCAGTTGTGCTTGCCAAACGCACCCCGTTTTCGGGAAGTTGTGCAATGGTATCGCTATGGCTCATCCAAACGTTTGTGTTTTCGGGAATATCTTTAAAGAAATCCTCGCCCGATTTTATCATGGAGAGTTTTGCTCTTCCGTATTCACGAATGTTTGATGGTTCTACACTTCCACCACTGAAATGTGCTAAATACTGCGCTCCATAACAAACCGCCAAAAGAGGTTTGTGACCTCGAATCTTTGAAAGATCGGGGTGGGGTGCATCTTCTGCGCGAACAGAAAATGGACTGCCTGAAAGGATTACGGCCTTAAACGGGTCAAGGCTTTCCGGTATGTGATGGTAAGGGTGAATTTCGCAGTAAATGTTCAGTTCCCGCACGCGTCTCGCGATAAGTTGGGTGTACTGCGAACCAAAATCTAAAATGAGGACGTTGTTTTGCATAGGCAAAAATACTTTAAATATATAAGTTGGTTAAATGGTTGTGTAGAATTTTTTTAAGGTATTTATTTTGTCCGTTCGAGCGCAGTCGAGACCTCATTATTAAAAGTAAATTGATAGTTCTCGACTGTGCTCGAACGGACATTTAAAAGGTTTTTCATAATTCCAAAATAGTAAAATTAGCATCCAGCGGCTCCAGATTTTCTTTTAATACATCTAGCAATTCTTCGCCATATTCCAAATAAAACTCCGAAAAATTAAGCTGCCGCTCCTGTAAACTTTGGTTTGGAAACAATTGGGTTTGAACATTTTTTAAGCGATCCAGTTCATCGGAAAGATTTCTTTTTTGTGCTTTCAACAATCGTTTTTCAAGATTGTCCAAACCGTTCAACTGTTTCTTTTCCTGCGCGCCAACTGCTCCTAAAAAAGAAGTATCGGTTTGTTTTGCCAATTCGTATAAATCCTTGAATTGCTGTTTCAAGAACTCTTTTTGTTGTGAAAAGTCTATTTCAATTTTTGAAATTTCTTTTGTGTGCTTTGTTGTCAATTCGTGTTGCGAAAGAAATAAATCTTCAATTTTTACATTAAGTTTTTGCAATTTTTCAGAAAGCATTTTAGGAACCAAAAGCACCGAATTGCGAAGTAATAAAATAGGGAAGGGCACCTCAACTTTGTTAAAATAATCCTTCAACTGAAACCAATAAGCAAGCTCGCCACCGCCACCAATATAACAGAGATTGGGCAAAATTTCTTCTTGATATAACGGACGCAACAAAGCATTCGGCGAAAACCGCTGTGGATTTTCATTCAGTTCTTTCAATATTTCTTCTTTTGAAAATGAAAGCTCGGTTTCATTCACATAAAACCTCCCTTCTTGCTCAATAATGCGCTCGCGTAGATTTTCTTTTAAATAGAAAATATTGATTTCCCGTGGATGCACTTGTTCCGAAAAGCCTAAATTGGTTAGTTTTTCTGTAGTTTCCGAAACTTTTTTATAGCTGAGGTTTTCGGTCAATTCCTTTTCGGCATAGGGAATAAAGCACTTTTTTAATTCCTTGTCATTGCCATCAACAATTACCAAACCGTGATGGTAGAAAATACAATTCGCCAAAAAGCGTGTGGCATCAGCAAGATTGTTGTGTTTTATATACGCATCCTTAAAGTAAGAAATGAGTTTTTTAGCGTTATCGCTTTCTCCAAATTCTTTTTTCAGTAGCTCTTTCAATTCTTTTAAGCCTTCTGTGGAAAGCTGACCAACAGCTCCAGATGCCTTTCTGTCCCATTTCACTTTTTTTCCGAAAAGGTTGAAATAATTTATTTCCTCAAAATCGTGGTCTTCCGTCGCCATCCAATAAATAGGGACAAAATGATGGTTGTGATATTCTTTATTCAGTTTTTCGGCAAGATTTATCGCAGAAAATATTTTATATAAAAAATACAGTGGGCCTGTAAAAAGATTAAGCTGATGCCCTGTGGTTATTGTGAATGTGTTATGTTCGCGCAACAAATCTATATTGCTAAGCGTAGATTGCGAAAGCGAATTATCGCCATATTGAAACATTATCCGTTTTGAGAGTAAATGCCTTTTTTCATCCGTAAAATTTTTCTGCTTTTCAACAAGCTGATGTTTAAAATTTTCCAAGTTTGGAAAGCGATTGTAAAAAGGCTTTAATGATTCATCCTCAGAAAGATAATCGCATATTAATTTGGAAAAATAACCTGTGTTTTTATACGGAATAGAATGGTTTGGCATAGGTTCTTCAGAAAGATTCAAACAAAAATACAGTATAATTCAGAATTCAGAATTCACAATCGGGAATTTGGTAAAACTTTAGTAGTTTTAGGCCACTTTTTAAATAGCTTATGATGACGCGTTACTTCAACTTTTTATTGCTTGTTTTTCCTGTTTTTGTTTTTGCCCAATTGAAATCCCCTTCTGAATTTTTGGGTTATGAAATAGGAACTCAATTTACACGTCATGCCGATGTTGTTGCCTATTTTGAACACGTGGCAGCCAATAGTGAAATGGTGAAATATTCAGACTACGGAAAAACCAACGAACGCAGAAGGTTGACTTATGCCGTAATTTCTTCTGAAGAAAATCTTGCAAATCTTGAAGAAATACGTACAGATAACTTAAAAAACATAGGTGTTCTGGGTGGTTCTTCTTCCGCGGAAAAAGCAATTGTTTGGCTAAGCTATAACGTACACGGAAATGAAGCCAGTAGTAGCGAGGCAGCAATGAATACTGTTTATAAGCTTATTACAGAACATTCAAATTGGTTGCATAATACAGTTATAATTATGGATCCCAATGTAAATCCTGATGGTCGCGATAGGTATGTGAATTGGTACAACCAAGTGAAAGCCTTGCCCTATAATTCATCACGCGATGCCGTTGAGCACAACGAGCCTTGGCCTGGTGGACGGCCAAACCATTATCTTTTCGATTTAAACCGCGACTGGATGTGGGCAAGCCAAGTGGAAACCCAACAACGTCTTAAAATTTACAATCAGTGGATGCCGCATATTCACGTTGATTTTCACGAGCAGTTTATCAACAATCCCTATTACTTTGCGCCCGCGGCGGAACCATTTCACGAAATAATAACACCGTGGCAGCGCGAATTCCAAAACACAGTGGGAAAGAACAACGCCAAATATTTTGATGAAAACGGTTGGCTTTTCTTTACTAGAGAGAGTTTTGATCTTTTGTATCCCAGTTATGGCGATACCTATCCACTATTTATGGGTGCCATTGGAATGACCTATGAACAAGCAGGCCACGGAATGGCTGGTTTGGGAATTATCAATGACGAGGAAATTGAATTGACTTTGGTAGATCGCTTGGCGCATCACACCACTTCTGGACTCTCTACTATTGAAATAGCTTCACAACAAGCCGCTTCATTAAATTCAGAATTCAAGAAATTTTTTAAAAATGATAACCTCAAGTATAAGAGCTTTGTTTTAAAAGGCAATCCCGACAACCTAAAAGCGCTGACAGAAATGCTGGATCGTCACGAAATAAAATACGGATATGCAACTAGCGGAAGTGCGAGCGGGTATAATTATTCCGATAATAAAAAAGGTACAATGGACACTAACGGGGCGTTGGTGGTAAGCACTAATCAGCCGAAAGGAAAAATGGTACACGTACTTTTTGAGCCCAACGCTGCTCTTTCAACGCCATTAACCTATGATATTACCGCTTGGAGTTTGCCGTATGCTTTCGGACTTGAAACAGTGGCGAGCACTAGTTTGATTTCTGCAACTAGCACGGCTCCAAACAATACCGTTAGCAATACCGCTTCTCCAATGGCCGCAGGTTATATTGCGAAATGGAACAGTTTGCAGGATGCGGAGTTTCTTTCAGCTTTATTGCAAGCAGATGTTAAAGTGCGGTTTTCTGAAAATGAACTCAGCTTTGGTGGCCAAAGTTTCGGCCGTGGTAGTTTGATTATTACGCGCAGCGACAATAAAACCAACCAAGATTTCGACAAAAAAGTTATAGAAATTTCAGACAAAATGGGGCGTCAACTTTATGCCTCACCCACAAGTTATGCTGATAATTTGACTGATTTCGGTTCGCAATATGTGCATTTAATCAAAAATAAAAAAGTGGCAATGTTGCAAGGGGAAGGTACTTCTTCTTTAAGCTATGGTGCACTGTGGCACTTTTTCGAAACTCAATTGAAATACCCGATCACTTCAATAAATACTGACGATATTGGCAATATTCAATGGAGTGATTACGATGTTTTGGTTTTGCCGGATGGTAACTATAAATCGATCTTAAATGAAGATGTTTTTAAAACATTGGAAACTTGGATTGATAAGGGCGGTAGCGTAATTTCCATTGCGAATGCGGTAAGCGTTTTTGAAGGGAAGGATGGTTTCGATTTAAAAAAGAGTATAGATGAAAAGGCAGAAAAGGAAAAGGACACTCTGGGAAATATGATTCCCTACGCCCAACGCGAACTGGAAAGCACAAAGGATTTTATTACGGGCAGTATTTATAAAATTCCGTTGGACAATACACATCCGCTGGCATTTGGATATGGCAATACCTATTACAGTTTAAAACTGGGCAACGATTCCTATAAATTTCTGAATGATGGGTATAATGTGGGCTATATTAAAGAACCGGAAAGTGTTTCTGGCTTTTCGGGAGAAAATGCAAAAACAGCCTTAAAAAACTCCATCGTTTTTGCACAAGCGAAAAAGGGTAGTGGCAGTGTGATTTATATGGTGGATGATGTTTCCTTCCGTTCCTTTTGGCAGAATGGGAAACTGTTTTTGGCGAATGCGGTGTTTTTTGTAAATTAAGAAATTACTTATTCGCAGCAATTTCAACAGTAACATCCTCGGTTTTTATTTCAGAAAGAAATTCCAGTTTTCCAGCTTCAAATAGTTCATCAAGCGTTGTCATTTCAACAGATTCCCAAGGTTCAATTTTATAGTTTTTGTAATCTGCAAACCTTAGGCCGTTGATGGTTCTTGTGTTATAGGCTTCCCGAAATCGTATTCCACCTTTGTCGGTATAAAATTTATATGCGAAGTAATCCACCGTAAAATCCTCCTGCTTTATCCAATACATATAAATATCTTCATGGTCTGTACCACCGCTTTCTTTGCCAAAGGTTACCTCAATTTCGTAATATTTCTTGCTGTCAATCTCCGCTTCGCCTACCAATTTCTTTTTAACTGCAGGATCGTTTAAACCGTAAGGCAATTGCACAAAATAATGTACCGAGTTTACCGAATTGGCATATAGTGTAGCCGTAGAATCTGGTAAAATGATTTTCGTTGCATTAACAAAACGCTCAAAGCCAGCATTGGTTAGTACATCGGTTATTTCACCCAAGGAATCGGTAAAGGTTCTGCTAAGTTCAAAACTGCCGTTTTCCCTTTGGCTGCCGTATTTAATGTTTCGGAAAGTAAACTGTATTGTTGCGGCATCATATTTTTCACCACCCGCAGTTTCAATGGTTTTGTCAATAATCTCTTGGGCAGTTAGTTGTTTGGTTTCCTCTTTACAGGAAATAAAAAGTGATAGCAAACAAATTATTAAAATGAAACGCATTTTTTTAAATTTTTATAAAGATACGAAGTACATTTTCAGTGGTAACATGACTTTATTATTTTTTACAATCTCAAAAGTCAGTAATAAGTTTTCAGCTTCAATTTTTAAATTCATCCTCTGTCTACTCCCTCTAATTCAACAAATAGAATTCCACCAATATTTTACGATTCATTTATTGTTCAGATAATTTTTGACTTATTGCCGCATTTTATTTAGAACGTTAGTGATGCGCCTAAACCATATTCCTTTCCATTGTAAAAGGGCATCAAAAGTCCAGAGGATATTTCCTTATCCATAAAAATAGTTCGCTTAATGAAAGGATGTATCCAATAGGCAATCTTTGTGCTTAATATACCAATACCAGCACCTGCGGCAATATCAGTTAACCAATGTCGATTGTTGTACAATCTAAATAATCCCGTTCCAGTAGCAACTGCATAGCCCGTAATTCCATACCAAATAGAAACATCTTTGTATTCTTGGTATAAAAATTCAGCCCCCATAAAAGCTGTTGCTGTATGCCCCGAAGGAAAGGAATTGTTTGAAGTACCGTCAGGTCTTTGTTCATTTCCAGTTCGTTTTATGATATTTACCGTTCCCCCCATAATTATATAAGCGGTACCTAAAATAATAGTTCTATCCTTAAAGTTATGCTTCCCTTTAATTCCCGCCCAATTAAGACCATAAACTGCAAGAAAGGGTGTGTACTGTGAAATATCGTCAATGGTAAACTTATCGTCTATATGTTCTTTAAGTTCATTTTGGGTGCTCTGATTTAAATCTTTTAGTGTATGACTTTCCAAGCCAATTATTCCATAACCAATTAGGGCAGTAGGAATAATTAAGGCCTCATATTTAAAATTTATATTTTTTTTCTGTTTAAGGGAATCAGCTTTGTTTTGGCCACTAACAGTAAGATTTAAAACAAAAAGGAATAATATCGTAAGTGTATGTTTCATTTACATTTTGATTTCCATAGCGTTAAAAATAGTAAAGAACGAATCTGAATTTTGTAAATAATTATTCGTAATGCCTCGATGAATATAAAAGGTGTCCAATTTATTATGATAGCTTGAAAGTACATTTAATAACTAGCTCTTTATTTTTTAAAAAAGAGTATTACTCATTAAGTGTGGAATTAAGAGTGTAAGCCCCTAATTTAGGTAAAAAATCAAAACCAATTACGGATGGTTTTATTTTGGATTTTGACAATTGTTATCTCCGTTATCACTTTTTTTCTTTAAAAACCGTCCTCGCGGTGCATCACTTTCATGCAGCACAATTTCGGAATGCAGAAACTGTGCAGCTGCGGCCGAATCCTTTACTTTGGAAGCACTGCGTTTTGGCATTTCGAATTCAAATTCATTTAAAACACTTTCCCTCAATCCAACTTCTCTCCAATGAGATAATGGTCTGCATCCTTTTGATATTCCACGAGCGAGTGAGAGTGCATCCAACAAAGCTTGGTTTGCACCCTGTCCTTTAAACGGACTCATTGGATGGGCTGCATCTCCTATTAATGTTGCGTTTCCGTATTTCTGCAATAATTCTGGCTTGAGTAATTCACGGTCATAAACGGGATAGCCAGAAATCTGCGCTTCCATAGTTGCCGCTAAAATTTGGGGAATGGGATGGTGCCATTGGGTTCTTTTGCAGGCTTCATCTTTAAGGGCTTGCGCTCCTTTTGCACTTAACGTTTTCGCATCTTCTTCTGGCATTGGGAAACTAAGTTGCCACATCACCGAGTTTGAATCATAAGGCATTATGTAAATCCGTTCATTGCCATTCGCGGTTTGAAATACCGTTTCAGAATCCAGCAAATCACTTTCAATATCTTTTAGCGCCCTCAAAGGGCAAATACCCAATATAACTATACAATCCAAGTATCGTAAAGGAGCAACATTTTCACCAATCAGCAAGCTTCGCACGGAGCTGCGAATACCATCTGCGCCAACTACGAGATCTGCTTTGGCGGTTTTTATTTTTCCGTTTACGTCAAAGTTCAGCTCAATAGTTTTATCCTCACATTCTTTAAAATTCAGCAATTGGTGTCCCCATTGCACAGCATCATTTCCGCCCAATTGTTTAAGAAGCGCTAAACGCAAAGACTGTCGGGCGATGTGGATATTTGTTCGCTTTGGGGAATTGCTTTCATCTTTCGGCATCCACTTTCGCATTCCCCATTCGCCGATTACTTTTCCATCTGTGGTATGAACCAAATGTCTGTTTGAAATCACGCCTTCTTCCAAAGTAAAAATTCCCAATCCCTCGATTGCTTTACTTGCCTGCTGCAATGTAAGTCCGTAGCCCTGCGAACGAACATCGAAACCGCTATCCCATTCATAAAGCGTAAAAGGAATTCCGCGGTGCAAACAGGCTACGGCTAAAGCTACACCACCAATTCCGCCGCCAATTATAGCAACTTTTGGATAGTTTTCTGTATCAGGGATAGGATTATTTTCAGAAGAAACCAAACCAGATCCCGAACAGTTTGCGCACGTATTTAAATGGCCTTTCGGTTTAATTGGTGCTGTTCCGTCGCCATTGGTTTTTTCAAATGCACTAAGTTCTCTTTGGTAGCGGAGCTTCACTTTTTTGCGAAGCCTTTGGCTTTTTTTGCCGCTTCCTTTGCAGGCTTCACAAATAGTCCAGCTCTTTTTTTCGTCTTCCACCATTTTCATTTCTTCATTCAAGAGCTTGCGAGTTTCATTTCCGAATTTAAAATTTGGGCAACCGCCTGCCTATATTTTACAGGATTTCCCGCTTTCTTTATGGCTTTGTAAGTTTTCTGCGGATTTGAGGTTGCTTGTGAAAAGAACTCCCAAAAACCGAGCATCTTCATTTTTATAGGTGTTGGCCCAGACAAGTATTCATCGTATTGCTGATAAATAGTGTCGTGGAATTCTGAAAAGATTTCCCATCTGTTTTCGGGATATTCCGTGGTGTTATTTTTGATCATATTTGGCAGAAAAGGATCGGCAATTAAGCCACGACCTATCATAAAATGATCAATACTTGGAAACCGTGCTTCAATGGTTTTGAAAGCAGCAACGCTGGTAATATCTCCGTTATAGTACAATTTGTGCTTGGTATTGCCGATGCACTTTTCAAAGGCATCCAGATCTACCGGGCCTTTGTAAAGTTGCTTTCCGATACGGGCGTGAATGGCAATGTTTTTAAGCAGATAGTTGTCTAAAATAGGAAAAGCATCCAGAATCTCTTCAGCGTTCTCATAACCCATTCGCATTTTCATGGAAACTAGAATATCTGTTTCGCTGTGAGCTCTGTATAAAACCTCGTTAATTCTATTCGGATTGCAGATTAAGCCAGAGCCCATTCCAGATTTGGCAACCATAGGATAGGGGCAGCCTAAATTCCAATTCAATTCTTTATAACCTAAACTTAGGACGTATTTGGCAACATATACAAACTCGTCGGGATCGTTCGTAATTATTTGTGGAATGACCTCTAAGCTGGTGTTGTTTTCTAATGCAATATCGTTTTGATAGGATTGCTTAATGATCAATTTTCCATTAAATCTAATATAGGGCGCATAGAAAGTATCAATCCCACCAAAATACTTATTGAAAGCGTTGCGAAACCTGAAATCTGTAAACCCCTGTAAAGGGGATGAAAGTAGGGTGGAGGCCATTTTATTGTTTAATGGGGGTAAAGATAGTGAATCGTGAGACGTGAGAAGTTGGAAGTTGGAAGTTGGAAGTTGGAAGTTGGAAGTTGGAAGTTGGAAGTGGGAAGTTGGAAGTGGGAAATATTAGTGTTGATGGTCTTGCTCTTTATTCTTTATTCTTGGCTCTTTATTCTTGGCTCTTGGCTCTTGGCTCTTGGTTAATAAATTTCCAAAACGACAAGCCTAAAATCCTCAGGAGTACAAGGTAGAATGCCTACAGAGGAAAGACCATGGTTTGTTTCCCTGTTTCGGCTAGCGTTTATATTGATAACACTTACTTTTTGACTTCTTCCAATCGGTTATACTTCCGTAGCACTTCCTGTAGTTTGCTGTGGGGAATGGCATAAAATATATTATCGTTTATCCCCTTCATATCTTCGGCCGCTACAAGAACGTTGATAACGGCTTCTTCCGTTGCCTCTACAGTTGCTTCATAAAGGGCGTTGAGGTGCCATTTAGGAATTACTTCCCATTTCTCCATGGTATAATCTTCATTATATTCAGGAACCGAAGTGCTCACGGCCATGAAAATCTCCCCAGAACTATCATGCGAAATGGTGCCTGTACGTGCAATTCCGTGGGTAACCCGCTTGGCCAAATGTTTTAATTGGTTGGGGGTTAGGGGTGCATCGGTTGCTACTATTACTATGGCAGAGCCATCTTTTCTTTTTGGATTGTGGAGTACAGGTCGGGGCCCATCAAGCTCCTTTCCAACAGGAACACCAGCGATGGTCAATTCGTTCATTCCTCCAAAATTTGCCTGAATAAATACACCTACAGTGTAATCCTTACCATTAATATATACAATACGGGATGCCGAACCATTGCCCCCTTTATAACCGTAGAGTGCCATTCCAGTACCGCCCCCAAAATTGCCTTCGGCTACAGAACCACCCTTAGCTCCATCAAGAGCTTCAAATACATGTTCCTTTTGAACATGAAAACCATTAATATCGTTTAATAGTCCATCCCAAGTTTCAGCAACCACGGGCAAGCCAAAGGAAAAATCTATTAAATCCTGTTCGCTGAAATTTTTATAACTCCATTCTCCAATGGCATCTCTCACCACGCCCACACTATAAGTATTTGTAATGCCAATGGGGCCAGAACTTGTTCCGTAATCTTCAACGTACGGCAACCCTGTCATTTCTCCATCCCCATTTAAATTGAACCAAGCCGCAGCATAACTGTCGTTGCTTTTTCCTTTGGGCAAAATAACGGTAACACCTGTACGAACTGGACCTTTTCCAGGTTGAAGTTTACCTTCCCCCGCTATTAAGGTTTTATATCCCACCAAAAGGCCAGGTACATCGGTAATGGAGTTGAAAGTTCCGGGTGTTCCCGAGAAGGGGATGCCTAAATCCCGGGCTCTTGGTTTTTTATCTTCTTGGGCATTAATGTTGTAACATAGACAGCTTGCAATTAATAAGCTGAAAACTGGTTTAAGGAAATAGCACATAGTTTTTACAATACTGATTTTGATTTAGCACCCTAAAAATAATCTTTTTTACAATTCAAAATGATGATGGTAGCAGAATTCTATTTGCTAAAAAAACTTAAAAATAACGATCGAATTTTAGGACAGCTTTCATCAAATCTTCTTTACAAGCTAACACCCATTATTGGTTAGGAATATGTACGGTTGCGTAGTGCTGCCGCCAGACCATTGAGTTGTTTGGAAATGTTTTGGGGTGAGGATTGCTATTTTCAAAAGTTGAAAACTGTTTATTGGGACAAAGATAGGGGATTGTTGGATTGTTGAATCGGTGAATTGTTGAATGTGATGTAGCTTCTTATTCGTTATGTTTTAATATTGTTAACAGTAGTCTTCTTAAATTTATCACGAAGAATTTCAATTAGCATTGGCACTAATGACAAAATTATAATTCCGAAGATTACAGATTCATAATTATTTTTTACAATGGGAAGGTTTCCGAAAAAGTAACCAAGAAATATGAGGCTAAAAACCCATACAAACGCTCCCACCACATTATAGCGAATAAATTTTGCATAAGGCATTTCTGCTATTCCTGCTACAAAGGGCGCAAAGGTTCTTATAATAGGGAGGAAACGGGCAATAATGATAGTCTTTGGACCATGAAGTTTATAGAATTCATTTGTTTTCACAATATATCTTGGGTTTACGATTGGCTTATCTTTTATTTTCCAACCCAAAATTTTAAGTCCGATATGCTTACCTAAATAATAATTTACCCCGTCTCCAAGCACTGCGGCTATAAATAAAAGCAGCAATATGAGAAAGAGGTTTAATTCAGCTGTTTGACCTATATCGTTTTGAACCCCCGCACAAAAAGTACCTGCGCTGAACAGCAGTATATCTCCGGGTAGAAATGCCATAACTACCAGCCCGGTTTCCATAAATACTATTAGAAATAGGATTATATAAATCCAATTTTCATATTCAAACACCATTTTAAATATGTGGTGGTCTATGTTTACAATAAAGTCCAATACAGTATTAATAATTTCCATAAGAGTAATTATATATAAAATTCATTACTTGGAGTATATCTTCAATTTTTTTGGGAATTGGTTTTTCTTCTCATTAATAGCCACTTCCAAGCCAAATCTTTTAGTGTGCCATTGTGCTTTAAAATTTGGCTTGGCTGGCTTTTTTTAAATGATTGAAACTATGCGGTCTTTTTAAGTGAATAGGAATTAATTTCATGTTGAATTAATGCCTGCCATTTTTCAATCCGTTTCATTTCAAAATGCTCTGCAAAATCATCGTCCATATCATAGAAGTTAAGATAAATAGGTTCTTTTTCGGAGAAAAATGTGAATTCTAAACCCAATGCCTGTAACTCAGTTTCCCTTTTATTATCCTTTTTATAATCCCTCGATTTTATATTGATACGGCAGCTTTTGAGTTCGCTTAAATCAATTCTCACAAAAGGTGTTTCTTGGGAATTTATTTTTAGAAACAACAGTAAATAATTGGATTCATCAATTCCAATTAAATTGTTGTTCCATTGTTCTTTTGTGCTAAATGACACGTTTTCTTTCTTAAGGGCATCCTTAATTAATTTTTTGTATTTATTGTTATTATTTTTTGTAATGAATACGAACCATATATATGGTAACACACAGAATAAGGTAGTAAGTATTATAACTACCGACATTGATATTTTCATGGTAATACTGTTTTAAGATTTATATTGAAATTGTTGTAATAGGTCTGTATTCCCAAAGATTGGGAACAGATTTAAAAGAAAATAAGGAAAGGATTATTTAAGTAAAAAAGTGAAAAGGAAAGATAATTGTCCTAGCCGTCAGTTTCAGGGGAATGGTATTTCCAATCCCTAAATATATAAGTTTAGAATCGTAGGTTTTCGCAATGGGTTGCTTGAACTTATCATTGGAATGGAAGTAGGGTATTTTAAACGTTTTTAAAAACGAATTAGCCCGATTGGTTTCTAAATGATTATCAACAAGCAAGGCATTATCACCAGTGCCATAAGACGAAATGTTGATTTCTGTCTGATTATCAGAATGGGAAGGTAACCCAGTGAATTTATCTGGAGAGGCAATGGACAGCCATATAAAAAGGCTGAAAATAAAAATCTTAAAGCCAGGCATTTGTGCGTAAATATTCAGTAAATGTAAAACAATTACAAGTTAATATATTCATAAAATAAAGTTATTTACACCACATTTTTTAATATAGAATTCCTCCTACATTTGTTTTAAATTATTTATAAAATATGGAATTAATTATTGGATATATTGGTTTTATGATTGCTGCCTATTCCGTTATTGCTAACGATGTAATTCAAACTTTGGGCACTTTTATTTCTTCAAACTTTAAAGTAAAATGGTGGTGGCTTTGGCTTTTTGCAATTGGTATTTTATCAATAACCTTGTTCTATGGATGGTATACAAATGATGGGGATGTGTCTTATGGTAGATTGAGCAATATTCCGTTTCCTGAAACCTTGAAATGGTGGTATCTTTTAGCGCCCATTGCCCTATTGGTTATAACACGTTTTGGAATTCCGGTAAGTACAACTTTTATGATTTTAAGTGTATTTTCCACTGGGCAGATGGTAGAAAAAATGATTTTGAAATCGGTTTATGGATATGCCCTTGCCTTCGTTTTTGCCATTTTAGTATATGTGGTTGTTTCAAAACAAATAGAGACCAAACTATCATTGGATAGATTAGATAAACAGAAAAAGAAACATTATTGGTTGGTGGCACAATGGTTTTCTACTGGCTTTCTGTGGTCGCAATGGCTAATTCAGGATTTTGCAAACATTTACGTTTTTCTTCCAAGAAAACTCTCCATAGAGCAACTCCTTATTTCATTAAGCTGTATTCTTTTAATTATGGCATATATTTTTAGGAAAAGAGGGGGTAAGATTCAGGAAATAGTCAATCAAAAATCAAATACCAAGAATATCCGTTCTGCCACAATTATTGATTTAATTTATGGAATCTTCTTGTTTGTTTTTGGCAATCTCAACTCCGTTCCCATGAGCACTACCTGGGTTTTTATCGGTATTCTTGCTGGTAGGGAATTGGCGATAACTTATTTATTGAATAAGCCAAAAATGAAATCCACATACATTATCATCGCCAAAGATTTCGGTAAAGTGAATATTGGGCTTGCCGTGAGTATCGTTATTGCTTTTTTGATTCAGTATTTAAAATAAGCATACTGCCTAATTGACTAATGAAATACACACCCACCTTTTTGAGGGGTTCAAGAATTCAATTGAAAAAAGGCCTAAACCCGACATTTGCGTTTTTTGTGATGTAGTTGTTCGGCTGTTGTTTGGGAATCCTTCGCGAAATGACGCTTTGTGCGAACAAGGGAAGAACAAGCGTAAAAGGAGGGGGGAGAACTATGCGAAGAACACAGGCGGGACGCCCGCGCCAACGGGGTGAATCTAATCAAAAAAAAGCTTTAAAACTTATTCAATCCAAAAGCCCTCAAGCATAACTTTATTGATAGTTTGCGAATTTTTTATGTTTTCCAATGGATTTTTATCAAGCATTAGGAAACTGGCAATTTTTCCTACTTTAATACTTCCAATACGATCATCCATTTTTAAAAATTTAGCGGGAGCTATTGTGGCCGAACGAAGGACTTCTGCATTTGGCATTCCTGCTTCTGCCATAAATTGTAACTCTTTGTGAGCACTATACCCTGGAATAACTGAAGGGTTTCCCGAGTCAGACCCCATGAGTATGGTAACTCCTGCCTTATACAAGTTTGTGAAATTTTGCATCATTATCTTTTTAATGGATGCCGCATCCACACCAGAACTGCGCAACATCATTTGTCTTACAGGCCAATTTTCTAGGCTACGATTGGTTCTTTCAGAACTGTATTGCAGCATAAAAGGATCTTCTAAAATTTCGGCAGAGCCAACATATTGAAACATATGTGCTATAGAAAGTGTGGGGGTGTAAACAATGGAGTCCCTAATCATCTTTTCAAAAACAGGTTGTACATCCGTTAATAACTGATCTCCTACGGTATGGACAATAACGTCTACTCCCGCATTAACAGCATCTTCAAAATCATCTTGACAGGAAACATGGGCGAAAACGCACAAATTGTATTGTGCAGCTTTCTGTATCACTTTTTCTAGCAATTGATTGGATACCCTAGGTTCTTCTGACTCACCACCAAAGCCAGATTCTATCATAATTTTAATACCATTGAGACCAAGCTCTTTCTTTTTAGAAAATATGGCATCAAGATTTGTTTTATCTGTAATAGTGATAATGCCTTGTTCATTCAGGTCTATTTCATCTTCAGCTAAACCTGTCATCATAGCCACAATTGGAATAGGGTAGCCTTCTGGAGCTGTAAGTATATCTCCCGTTGCTAAAATCCTTGGTCCCACAATCTCATGCTTTTGTTGTTTCTCTTTCAATGTTGCAATGATTTCTTGATTAAAACCGTGGCCTCCTAACGTAAAAATGGTACTAACACCATATCTTGCAAACTGCTCTAATGCCATTAGCCGAGTGCTTTCGTCTGGTGGAATAAACCCACCACTGTTCAAGTGGGTATGCATATCAATCATTGCAGGCATAAGAAATCGATTTTTTGCATCAACAATTTCATAAGCTGATTTTAGGCTATCTGGAACTTGCCCTTGAAAAATGTGCTTGAAAACACCGTTGTGTATTATCAAATTTTGATTTTTATGGACTATACCAGCCTCAACATCAATAATAGTTGCATTGGTTATTAAATAACTATTGCTTTTAGTAGGGCTATAAACTTCTGAAGCCTGAAGTTTTAGAACGTGTTCTTTTGTATTATGAAACCAAATGAAATAGCCTGCTACGGCAATCAATAAAATAATGCCTAAAGCAAAAACAATACTTTTTAATATTTTTTTCATAATCAGTTTTTAGACATTAATATTCAATTAGTTATGATTACAATTAATTAAATGTACAATCTTTTTTTAATTCTGAAAAGGGTAGCATAAATGTTTCTTTACAAGCGTATTTAATGTGTATTTGAGGACTCAACAATAATTTCTGCTAATACTTGAGTAGCTTGACAATATTTAGGGGTGTTGTTCCCGAATCGTTCGCGAAATGGCACTTTTTGCGAACAAGGGGCGAATTAGGGTGGAAGTAAAGTGGGGGAACTGTGCTTAGGGTGCGAGTGGGACGCCAATCCCACTAGGGACATTCCTCAGTTTAATTTTTCAAGTTCAATATCAATTTCTCTATGGATCTGTTCCAATTGCGGCGCATATTTATCTGTATCCTCTTCAATTGCTTTTCGGAATAACTCAAAAGCTTGAACTCGAAGCTTGGAATATCTCAGTAAAATTTGGTTTTGTTTATTTAGCTCAGAAGGTAAATCCTTAAAGGAATTTGTTCTATTTATTATCGCAACATTCTCTTTCCATTTTGGAATTATTTTTTCCTCCAACTCTTGAAGTAGCGAACTTCTCGTTTCTGTATTTAGTTGGTTATAAAAAACTAAAGTTTCGTTTTCATTTTTTGAAAACTGTTCCATTTCAGCGTCATATTTGTCATACAGCTCGTTATCTGTTGAGAGGTAAACGTACCCAAAAATTCCAATTCCAATTATTAGCAACGAAACAAATCCAACTCCTGCAGCCCTCCAACCAGAGTAAAAAGAATTGTTATTTTCTTTATGGGCTTTTAGAATATCTCCTTGTTTCCATTCTACAAATCCCCAAATAAATGCAGTATAGATTAAAGGAATTATTTGACTCGGAATTTTGTCAATCAATGTTGTTGGGAGCATAAATAAACCGCCAAATAGAAGTATTGTGGTGGCAATCCCAATCATTAAGGCTGTACGACCTTCATCAGGTTTGTTTAAAGCCTTGTAATTCTCACCAATTAAATATCCTGCGGCTAATGGGCCCCCTAAAAATGTGGCTCCACTGATTGCTTTTGAAGAGTAAAGCGTACTGTTTTCAGTTTTATTTTCTTGTAAATTTATATCGGTCATATTTTTTTAGATTGTTGGCAACTGCTTTGTGTATGTGAAGAGTAGCAGGTTTTTACAACGCTAGCGCGAGCGTCTCGCTCGTGCCGTCAATGTTTGGCCACTCTGTATGGAGGACACGGGCGGAACGCCCGCGCCAGCGGGGGAATCATAAATTGCAAACATTAGCGAGTAGAGCTATTTATTATTTTTCTTATTATTCTAACAGAATATATTTTTTCATTTTGTTCTTATTTTCTAAAAGATCTTTCATAATTCTATCTTTTAATCTCTTTGGGAGTTTTTGGCTTCTGATTTTCAAGTCGGAAATTAAATCTAAATACATTGATTCATTTTCAGACCCTTCTTTGGATCTCTTGTACAGGTATTCTGTTAATTTATAGAGTAAATAATTTTGTACCGATACTGTATTTGCATTTTTCACTAAATATTTTAAATGAGAATCAAAATTATCTCCCTGTATATCTGAAAAAAGAGTAATCGAAAGATATTTTTCAATCTCTGACTTGGTATTAGAAACACCTTTTTTATCTTTTATTATCTTATCTAAGATTACAACTTCTAATTTTTGAGTTCCTAAATGTGAATTTAAAGATTGTTGAATAAGATATGGAAAATTTTGCAACAGTTGGTCTAAAGAAATGTTAGAAGGAATTGAGGGAGGAAGTTTGCTATTCTCAATTATATATCTAATTAATAATTGGGTGTAAAGAATTGTATATGTTATATTATGTTTGATTATTTCATTATAGGCATTTTTCTTTAGTTCAAGGTTCTCGATACCCTCTGAGTTTCTAAGAACATTGCACATTATTAACATCATTCGATCAAAATCAATTTTCTCATTATCTTTATTTTCATTTTTATTTTGTGATATTCTATATAATTGCTCATCCAATTGTTTTTCCGTATGCTCATTAGTTGGTCTGTTTTCCTTAATTTTAGCAACTTCAATATTTCGAGCCAAAGGCTCAGAGTTTTTAGCAGATTTTTTAGTTGATATATTAAAATAATCATCAGGATTTATTTCTTTTAAGATGAAATCCATCGGATCAAATACTTCTTTAAATCTGTTGAAAATTAATTTGAACGTATCTATGTCACTTCTAACTAGTCCTGTATAGTAATCGATTTCTTTAGGGTAGTTAAAGTATCTACGTTCATCTAATATAAATTTTTTAAAATCGGCATTATCTTGCATTCTTTTTGCTACAAAAAAATGTGTAAAACAAACTTGAGAAAATTTGACTTCGTTCCTATTATTTTTTGTAAATATTTTCCTGTCTAATAAATATTTAATTATTACGTCTTCGTCAAAAGTGAAACCAACTTTTTCTTTAAGGTATTCATGAATAGTGCTATGAAACTCAGTATATGTTAAACTAAAAATATTGTCCTCCTTGCGAATTATTTTTTCAGCTATCATTGATATTAGCTGAATTTTATTTTTAGAATCGAAGCTCTTTCTATATATATTTTCTTTGTTCAATTTTTCTAAAATTAAATCAATATAAATCTCCATTAAGACGGCTTGATTGATAGGTTTTTCATTACTATTTTCAAAACACCATAAATATAAATGGACAGATAATGCATTATTTGGTAAATGATATGAACTAAATGTCTTTACCAGTTTTTCAAGACTCTCATCAGTTTTGACAATGTCGTCTGAAGGGAGCCATTGCCTCATAATTTGTTTAATTTCTTTGGTTTTTAGACCTCTTATAAATTGATAAGAAAAAGGTATTACACTATGTTTTACAATTTCTGTCGGTATTATACCTAGGTTATCATGTATGTAAGAACCTATGATTCTATTTTTTGGAAAATCTTTATAAAATTTATGTAACCTATTTATTTGCGTACCATAATTTTTAGATTCATGATAAGATAAATTATCAATTAAAATAATGAATTTCCCCTTTATTAAAATTTCTCTAACTGTCTCTGTGCTTAATCTGGTGTATTCTTTTATGATGGTTGTAAACTCCTTATTTTTAATCTCATTAAAATCAATAAAAACTGGAATTTTAAAATAGATATCATAATCATCTACAAATTCAACTATAACTCTATACAACAAACTTTTCTTACCTGATTCTTGCGGACCAAGAAATAATAAATGTTCGTCGGAGTTAATAATGTCTATAAAATTTGTTTCAGTTATCTTTTTTGTGTAATAACTTTTACCATCGTCAATGGGTGGATAGATAAAAGCATTTTTTACCGTTACTTCATTTTCATTTTTTTTTCCTGTAACGAAATGATTATTCATTTCCGGGTAATGATCCTCAATTATATTATCTATTGCTTCACGATAATTTTGAATATTATCTTCAGTATCAGTTGCAGGCTTTATATATATAATTTTACCCTTATCTACAAGATCAGTGTTATCTACAAATTTTTTTTGATTATGATTATATTTTAAATAATGACAAGTTATACTTTTGTTATAGTCAATTACTGTAAATCCATTTACAAAATTAATATTGTCAGTCCTTATTTGATTTAATCCCGAAGGCGAGACATTATGAAAAACTGAACCTGTAAATCCTGTTGACATGATTGAAGTGCCTTCATGAACATGACCAGATAAAACTAAATCATAGTTTTTATTTACGTGAGAAATTATTGTTTTTTTCTCTTCCTTAATAAGCCAGTCTAACTGATGGTGTATTAGAGCAATTTTTACGTCACAATCTTTAATGAATTTATAATTCTTATTTAATTGATTTTCACCAATAATTATGTTGCTAAAATCATTTTCACCATAACATCTCCAAGACGAGTTTATTGAGCTTATTCCTATACTTCTTCCTCCTAAATTAAATTTAATGGAAAATGTGAATATTGAATGAGCTTTTTCTTCAATAATATTCTCATATAACTTGTATTCAAATGTTTTGTATTCTTTAATGCGTTCAATTCTTTTAAATGAATCGGTCTTTTCAGCATTATCAATAAAATTTATTATTTTTTCACTTGTGGTTAATGTTGCTGTTAGACCGTTCTCATCAATTTCATCGTCAGCTAATCTATTTATATCATGATTCCCCGGACAAATTATAAATCGAGATATATCCAGGTTTAAGAATTCAAGAATAGGATTAATTACATTATTATTAAATTCTTCAAATGCTAGATTAGCTTTTTTAAAATCTTTGCCTCCCTGATCTATTAAATCACCCGTGAAAACAACTAAATCGATTGCACGCTCTTTTTGAAATTCCATTAGTTTATCAAACAATGAATCTTTATAGAAGTCATTCCAATCACGTAAAGTTCTTTTGTTTAGATGGAAATCCGTTAAATGTAAAATTCTTATCATAATATTGTCTTATTATATATTTTAGGATTTTATAAATCAGTCTTACAAGCAAAATTAATATGGAGCTTATTCCAAATATTCAAAAATTCATCAAATTTAATTGGAATTAAAATTTATCCATTGCGGAAAACCGTAACAGTGCACAAAATTAATCGGGGAGAATTTCAAATATAGAATTTAAATTGATAATCACCAATAAACAATTATTAATCAACTTATTTCAAAGAACCCTACCTTTGCAACATGCAATCCAAAATCCTCTTCATAACGCCCCCGTTTACGCAGTTAAATACTGCCTATCCGGCATCGGCCTATTTAAAAGGGTTTTTGGAAGCTCAAGACATTGCCGTAAAGCAATGCGATCTAAGCATCGAGCTTTTTACCGCCATTTTTACGGGCGATTTTCTTCGCGCTGTGTTTCAAGAGGCGCAGGACTTAAAGCATTATGATTATCCGGAAGTTCGTAAAATGAAGTCGCTGTATATTGCTCGGGTAGATGTGGTTATTGGGTTTCTTCAAAAGCAGGATATAGCCACGGCGCATACAATTTTGGAAGCTGGGTTTTTACCCGTTGGGCATCGCTTGGCAAAGGTGAATACCGATATTAAATGGGCTGCGGGCGACCTTGGCATTATCGATAAGGCAAAACATTACGGAACGCTTTTTATTGAGGAGATAGGCGGTTTTATCCACGCCAATGTAGATGAGTTTTTTGCCTTTACCAAATATGCCGAGCAAATTGGCACTTCGGCAAGTAGCTTTAATGAAATAGATGAATTTTTAAGTTTTCAGCCAACGCTCATTGAAGAGAAGATGCTGGATATTCTACTAGATAAAATTAAAGAAGAGCAGCCGCTTTTGGTTTGCTTTACCATTCCTTTTCCCGGCAATTTGTTTGCAGCCTTGCGCTGTGCGCAGTTTGCAAAACAGTTTTTTCCAGACATACACATTGCTTTTGGGGGCGGCTATTGCAATACCGAATTGCGTTCGCTTACCGACCCGCGCATTTTTGAGTTTGTGGATTTTATTTCCTTGGACGATGGGGAAGGGCCGTTGCTAAAAATCGTGAACTATTTGGAAGGAAAGGTTGGCGTTGAGGAATTGGAACGGACGTATGTGTTGGAAAATACACAAGTTGTGTATAAGAATAAATTCCCCAACACCATTTACCATCACAGCAAATTGCCCGCACCCGATTATTCTGGCTTGCCTTTTCATAAATATGTGTCCTTTTTGGATGTAGTAAACCCCATGCACCGTATGTGGACAGATGCGCGGTGGAATAAAATGACCATCTCGCACGGCTGTTATTGGAAACAATGTTCGTTTTGCGATGTGAGCCTCGACTATATAGGCAATTACCAAAACACCACTGCTTCCGATTTGGTAGATAAAATTGAAAAAATAATAAAGGATACCGGCATTACGGGCTTCCATTTTGTAGATGAAGCCGCGCCGCCAAAAATGTTGCGGGCATTATCGCTTGCTTTAATAGAACGGAATGTAAAAATCACTTGGTGGACAAACATCCGCTTTGAAAAGACCTTCACTTTTGAACTGTGCGAATTAATGTCGAAGTCGGGTTGTATAGCCGTAACGGGAGGCTTGGAAGTAGCTTCCGATAGGTTATTGGCGAAAATGAAAAAAGGGGTTGATATTGCCCAAGTAACCCGCGTAACCAATAACTTTTCAGAGAATAATATAATGACACACGCCTACCTAATGTACGGCTTCCCCACCGAAACGGAACAGGAAACCATCGATTCGCTGGAGGTGGTGCGGCAGTTGTTTCAACGGAATTGTATTCAGTCTGCCTATTGGCATCAATTTACTACTACTGTCCATAGCCCCATTGGTAAAAACCCAGCCGAATTTGGAATCATAGTTACGGGACCAGAATTTGAAGGTTTCGCCCAAAACGATTTATGGCATGAAGATCCCCAAGGTGCCGACCACCCTAAATATACGAAGGGATTAAACCTCGCCTTGCACAATTATTTAAACGGAACTGGGTTTGATGTGCCGTTGCAGCGTTGGTTTGAATTTCCGGTGGTTGCTACGAGGCATCCTGCGGATTTGATCGAAAGTTTTTTACTGGAGGCAGTGGGTTCCCACATCTAACATTTTAATCCTCAATAAGGACAATCATAATTACGACAATCTCAAAATGCCCCCGGCCTATCAAAAAGATTCCGTTGAAAATGAATTTATTGGAGGATGAAGCAAAAATCCTTTTAACTAAATCAATAATATGAAAGCAAATCCCCCCTTTGAAGGGGGCTAGGGGGATGTTTTTTATTGGAGGCTGTTGGGGCTTAGCTTTTGGCTGGTTGTTTAATTGTGGAATTGGTGAGTTTGTGAAAAGAACAACTTTTTGGTTCGTTTTTGTATTCACAAACTCACTGATTCACAAATTCACTGATTCACAAACTCACTGATTCACAAACTCACTGATTCACAAACTCACTGATTCACAAACTCACAAATTCACTAATTCACAACAGCCTACAGCTTACGGCCTAATGCCTATAGCCCTCCAAGGGCCATCGGTCTTTACATTTACAATGCCAGATGAATTTAAACAAAATAGCCCACCGGCACAGCCAATCCAAACACTTCCTTTGCTGTCTTTCACAATACTCATTACAGATTTAGGTACAGCATAATTTACAAATTCCTTTCCATTGTACTTATAAAGTCCGTTTTTGATGGTTCCAATCCATATGTTATCATCATTGTCTCTATAAATTTCGTACACATCGTTATTGTTTAAACCATCTATTTCAGGGAAATGGGAAAAGGTGTTGCCATTATACATTGAAACACCGCCTTTCCCAATCCGTTTACTTTCATCTGCATTATCTTTTTCAGCCACTCTTGAACCAAACCAAATGTTCCCGTCCTTGTCTTCGATAATTCCGTGAATGTTGTTGGAGTATAATCCATCGTCTTTTAAAAAATGCAAGAAAGTTTTCCCATCAAATTTACTCGCTCCATAGGCATCCCTACCAAACCAGATATTTCCTTTGGAATCTTCCATAATTTCCGTTATCCAACCTTCAGTATCTTTATTTATTTCTGTTTTTATGGATGGATTTGGAATAGTGAAATCATTAAAAGTAGTGCCGTCAAATGTGCAAATCCCGTTCCAGGTACCAATCCAAAAAGTATCATTACTGTCAATAAATAAATTACTTACCATATTATCACAAAGGCCATTTTCCGTACCGAAATTGGTAAAGCTTTTGCCATCAAATTTTGATATTCCAGCCCCTGTACCAAACCACAAATTGCTGAGCTTGTCTTCAGTGACACATACTATTCTGTTGCTAGGCAGTCCATCGCTTGTTGTGAAATACCTAAGTTCCTTTCCGTCATAACGAGCAACTCCTTTTTCCAAAGTTCCAAACCAGAGATTTCCCTTGGAATCCTCAAAGGTTGTCACAACATATTCCCCAATTTGAGTAGCATTTTCTTTTGATGCTTCCCTATTAGTATTTTTTTCATCGACAGTGGTTTTACTCTTTTCTTGTGAATTGCAAGAGGTGGTGATTGTTGCTAAAAAAATAAGGATGATGTAATTTAAATACAAGGCGTCTATTTTCATTTTATAATTTTTTAAAAATTATTGGTGGTTGCAAATTGGGTTCTTTAGTGTTATGTTTTTCAATTGTTGCCAAACTCCATCTTCAAATTCCTTTGGAGAAAATTTAAAGAGCACGGTGGTTTTCATTTCTTTTTCGCAATAATAGTTTTCTGCCAAAACATTTAAGGTCATTGGTTTATTGGTATAGCGTGTTTCCAACAGCTTAATTTTCCCAATGTAATTTTTGGCTGTGCTGTTGGAATCTTCCATTTTTATGAATAATGCCGTGGTGGTTTCAATACCCAATAATCCATTAAAGTATAGTTCTAAGTTTTTTTCAAAGTCAATTTCAGATAAAGGGGAGGATGTTTTTACGCTCCACGCAAAACAATATGACCAAAAATTTGGGCCTTCAACGCTACTCCATCCTTTTGGGAATACGGCTTCTTCAATTCCTTCATAATTGATTTCTTGCGCAAAATTTATTGGAAATGTAAAATGCTCTTTTGTCCACGTAGTATCCGTTACAAGTAAATGTATATTTTCCATTTCTTGGGAATAGCTTTTTGTTACGTATAAGAGGCTGAGCAGGATAAGTAGTGTATTTTTCATAATTTATCTTATAAACTTAGTTTTACATCAAAACCAATGGCATCGGAAATGGCACTGTCTTTTACATCACTATTGTAGTTAATGCCCCAACGCGTTCTGTCTATCTTAAATTTTGTGACCATTTGTAACTTTTCAAAATTCACTTCGGCTTGAAACTGAATGGGTAAGGTAGTGCCTTTAATGGTTAGATTGGCATCTACCTGCAAGTGGGTTTTATCGTGATACGCAGTTTCGGTTATTGTTAATTTTGACGTAGGGTGTTTTTTTACATCAAAGAAATCCTCGTTTTTTAAATGATCTACAATTCCTTTATTCCCTTCCTCATTATCAATGTCCAAATTTACTATGGAATTCATATCTATAAGGAATTCCCCTCCAGTAATTTTTCCGTCAGTTTTAATAAAGTAGCCTTCTTTAAAACTAATAGTTCCGTTATGGCCGCCAAAGTAAAATGTATATTCCCCAGTCCATTTCACTTCGCTTTTTGAAGTATTGATAGGCAATCTCTCTTGGGCGTAAAGTATTGTAAAGGAAGAAATTGTGATGAGCAAGTGTACTATTAGTTTTTGCATCGGATTATTTTTAGGGTTAAATTTTGTTTCCGTAAAACTAAATTGGTCCCTTGCGAGAAGTGTCAAAAAAATGTAAAAGAAGTGTCAAGGGTTGTAAAAAGTGCCATAAATATGTGTTATTTACAAAAAATATGAGCAAAACAAGAATCTTACTATATAGCTGCCTGGCAGTATTGGTTTTTATTTTCTGGCTTTTTTCAGGTTCTAATGAAGAAAATGAAGACTTTACCGAACGTGCAAAAATTTCCTTGCGGGATGTTGGCAATAAATTATTGTGGACCAATGCAGATTCTACTTCTTTGGTATTGCCGGTGATGGAACTGGAAGAATCAAAAAAGTACGAGCTATCATTTGAAACCCCGCTTGCCATTCATCCCGATAGTTTGGTGGCTATTACACGGAACAGCTTTAATAAATCATTCATGCCGAAGCAATATCGCGTGGAGGTGTTGAACTGTAAAGATGGCGAAGTTGCATATAGTTATGAAATAAGTGAGGACGAAGAAAACACCCTTATTCCTTGCGGCGGACGGTTTTTGCCTCGTAATTGCTATACAATTAAGGTGCACTTTATCCAAAACAGTTCAGTTTTATTTGCCAGAAATGTGTTTTTATATTTGATGCTAATTATTGGTTTTGTTTTTCTTATTGATTATAGGTTCCATAAAAGCAAACCAATAGAAGCAGAAAATAGCAATATTGAAGAAAGTCCTTACGCCACTATTGGCACTTTTCGTTTTTACGAAGGGCAAAATAAATTGGTAAAAGCTGCCAAAGAAATCAGTCTTTCCAAAAAGGAATGTGAGCTATTGGCTATTTTTGCCACCAACCCAAACCAAATCATCAAACGCGATGAGCTTCTAAAAAGGGTATGGGAAGACAATGGTGTTTTTGTTGGGAGAAGTCTAGATACCTATATTTCCAAACTTCGCAAAAAGCTACAGGATGACGACAGCGTAAATTTGATCAATGTGCATGGAGTGGGATATAAATTGGAGGTCCGTTAATTGTATGGTTAATGCCTATTTAATATACGGATTTCTCGCTGGTGCGAGGGGTTGAAGGCCTCTAAATCCGTTTATTCTTATTGTATTTATTAAAATTCCCATTTCCTATATATCAAATGTAAATATTATGCATAATCCTAATTTAAGGACAACAGTAAAACAACAATTTAATGATCTTCATTCCCCTTCCCCTTCATTCCCTCAAACTTCTCCGTCATGGTTGGGTTGCCTCTGGTCAATTTTTTAATGGTGAGATCTTCCGCCTTATTGTTGGCAAGGCGTAAGTTGTTTACTGATGCCAACAGATTGTCCTTTGTTTTTTGGAGGTGGTCCATGGTTTTGTCTATTTCCTCAATGGCCGTTTTAAATTGCCTGCTGGCCAAATCATAATTGCGAGCAAAGCCTTCTTTAAACGTGTTTATTTTTTCCTCGAAATTGGTAATGTCCACGTTTTGGTTTTTTATCAAACTCAGCTCTGCCTTGTATTGCATGGAGTTCATGGCCGCATTGCGAAGCAGGGTGATGATGGGAATGAAAAATTGGGGCCGCACCACGTACATTTTTTTAAACCGGTGCGATACATCCACAATGCCCGTGTTATAGAATTCATTTTCGGCTTCCAGTAAGGAAACCAGCACGGCGTATTCGCAATTCTTTTCGTTACGGTCCTTGTCTAGTTTTGCAAAAAAATCCTCGTTGCGTTTTTTGGTGGCGGTTTCGTCGTTCTCGTTCTTCATTTCGAACATAATGGAAATGATTTCATTGCCAGTTTCATCGGTTTCCCTATAAATAAAATCGCCTTTGTTGCCGCCTCGCGCATCGTTGTCCTTTTCAAAATAGGCATTTTGGAAAGCCGTTGCTCGCAGTTTGTTGAACTCGGCCTCGCAGTGCTGCTCCAAGGTTTCGCCTATCATTTTTGTGGAAAGCCTTTGCTTATAATCTTTTAAACGCGCTATATCCTCATCTTTCAATTTAATGAGTTCGTCCTTTACGCTAAGCTGGTTTGTAAACTGTTCCCGAATGGACTTTTCCAGCAATTGGGTTTCTGTTTCCTTTATTTTTAAAGTGCTGGCAAGGGTGTCGCGTTCCTTTTCAATGGTGCGAATGGCTTCCCCAACTGTGAGTTTTTTGTCGATCTCGGCATGTTGAATTTTTGATTTCATATCGGCGATCTCGGCTTCTTTCTTCGCCAATTGCTCGGCAAGGGCGCGTTCGCTTTGCGATTTAAGTTCGTTTATTTCCCGTTCCTTCGCAGCTAATTTTTCGGCAAGGTCACTATTGCTTTTAGCCCTTAATTCAGTTAGCTCCTGATCCTTTTTTGAAAGTTGTTCCTGTAATGCATTCTTTATGTTGGCTTCCGCGAGCCTTACGGCACTTTCCTTTTCTTTTTCCGCAAGGTTTAGCCGATTCTTTAGCTCGTGTTCAAATTCATGGTCGCGTACTTGCTTGAGGATATCGGCAAATCCGGCTTCGTCAACCTTGAAGGCTTTTTTGCAATTTGGGCAGATTATTTCGTTCATTATTTGTTTATTTTGTTGGGCAGGGGTTTCGGGTATAAACTAAGTAAAGTATTTTTTTATTCACAATTCTTTTTTAGCATTCTAAAATCTTCATCAACTTTAAAGTGTTCATTTTTTTGTACTCCCAGGCTTAGGGCTTTTTTAAAATCGGTACAGGCTTGTTCCTTATTCCCAAGTTTTAGGTTTATATCAGCACTGTTTAAGAACCCAATGTCATATTCATTATTTATTGTGAGTGCCATATTAATACTCTCGAGTGCTTTTGGTAATTGATTGATATCCTTATACAGATTTGCTCTGTTACTATATAAAATATGCAGATTGGGTTGATTAGGATACGCTATCAATATTTTTTCATAATCTACCAATGCTTCATCATATAATTTTAGTTTCGTTTTGATATTGATTAAGTTGGCTAGCGATTTAAAATCAGTGGGAGTTAAGGCTAACTGCGATTCCAGATCATTTTTTGCGTCATTGTAATTTTCCAACCTAATATTTGCATACGCTCTATCAAAATATATATCTGTAAAGGAAGGATTTTGATCTATAATAATTGAATAGTCCTTTATTGCATTTTTAAAATCCTCTTTATCCGAATATGTATTTGCTCTAGAATACACAACACCCAAATTTTCTGGATTTAATTCAATGGATTTTGAATAATCTTTTATGGCCAAGTCATATTTCTTCTGCATTCTAAAGATATTGCCTCGATTGGTGTAGGCATTGGAAAAATTGGGATTGGCCTTAATTGCATTGTTGAATGAATCGAATGCTAATTGAATTCTTCCATTTTTTGCATATTCAATCCCCTCCTTATTAAAAACGAGTTCTTTTTGGGAAAATGCAGTTAGGGAAATCAAAAGCAATAAGATTGATAGTATTGGTTTGGTCATAATGGTTGTTTTCAAGTTGGTATTCCCATAGATATTCGTTGGGTTTTTTACGGTTGTATTTGTTTTAAACTCCACGTATCATTTTCAAATTCGTATAGTTTTCTATCGTGAAACCTAGACTTTTTAAATTCCATAAACTCAATACGAATCGGTTTAATCGAAAATCCACCCCAATTGGCCGGTCTTTCAATATTTATTTTTTTCGAAGCTTTTTCCAATACTTTCTGCTCCAGTTTTTTCAGATTATCAATTTCTTTTCCTTGCTCACAAACTGATGATACAGCTTGGGAATTCCTGTCGCGCTCTTTAAAATATTTATCCGCAAGCTGTGCTGATAGTTTGGTTGCCATCCCTTGAATTCTGACCTGTCTTTCTGTTTCTGTCCACCAAAAGGTCAATGAAACTTTATCGTTATACCCAATTTCAGTACCCTTTCTTGAATTTAGTGGACCCGTAATTATAAAGGAATCTTCAATCATTTCTTTATAGGAAACAAATCTTGCGTTTGGGTGATTGTCTTTTCCAACAGTGGATAAACAAACAGCGGTAGGAATTTGTGCTTTTGACAGCTTCAATTCTTCTTCAAACCACCTGTTAAAAATTTCCAATGGTTTCATTTTATACTTTGTTCCTTTTTCCAAATATAAATCAATTTAATATTCTTGCATTATGGGAAATCGTAAAGGAGCAAAATAATAGTAACGTCCTTCGCAAAATGCTTGTGCCTCCGCTAAAGCTTCAGCGACACGCGGATGGAGAACAAGGGCGAGAATATCAAATATAGCAATGAACAATTAGCAATGAACTATTGTTTTTTGATTTAGGCTGTTTGTGGAAGAGTGATTAAGTGAATTTGTGAATAAGGGAGTGGGTGAATATGAAAGGCTAACTGATTTCCGCAACTACAAACCCAAAAGCTTCAGCACCGTTGATAGTAATTGATGAAATGCTGAGGTCTTCAATAACCAATAAATTTCCGGTTTCTAGAATATAATTTTCATTTATAATTTTCAAATGGATAGATCCGGAAGTTGGGTATAAAAACAAAGTCTGGCAAGGCTTTTTAGGTTTTAGGATATAACTGCTATTTGCCACCATTGCTATATGATATAAATTGCTTTGCAATCTGCCCGTGGTCATAACATTAAAATCTGTGCAAGTGCCTTTAGCCTTTGTTTTCCAATCTCCACTAAAAGTATCGACCTCAAAAGGTTTGAGATGTTTGCTGTAGTGGCCTTCATGGGTAATGTTTATTTCTCCTTCCAAAATCATGAGCTTGCGATCTATTCCTGGCAAGGGCGTGAACGTTGATTCTTCAACTTCTACTTTAGCGGTACTTATTCTTAACTCAAAATTTCGCTCGGCATAAGAGGTATTTGCAGGGAATATATAAAGTTGGGTACTGCTGCCGCCAGACCATTTGCTGGTAAGGAAATGCTGAGGGGAGAGGATTGCGGTTTTCAAAAGGTGATGGTTATAAGTGAGAACAGCTAATTACTTAAAGCCATTATTAGCGGTTCGGGATTGTATTTATTTTATTCTTTGTTTATACTTTCTTTGAGTTCGGATTAATTTATATCTCAAATCGTCATAAAATAGACTTATTAATAAAACTATTGCTCCAAAAATCAGCGTGTTCAATTTTAAGTCTAGCCGTGAGTAAAGAAATCCACCAATGATGCCACCAAGAAAGAAGAAGCAAATTATATAGATCCGCAGTTTTATAGTCGCTTTAATTTGGGTTCTATTCGGATGAGATTCTGGAAAGAAGAGTTGTGATAGTTCAATTCCTAAATCTGTGAACAGCCCTGTAAGATGTGTTGTTCTTACGATAGCATTTGAAATTTTTGTCACGAAAGAGTTTTGAAGTCCCATGGCAAAAAGCAGTAAACAAACAATTAAGTCAGGATAATCTATTTCTCCAGTATTACTAAGGATTGCAATTGAAAATAAAATCAAACTTTCAATTATGGTTGGTAAAACAAAAACATTAAGTTTTCTATTTTCCTTGAATTTTTCGATTAGGAAACTTGACAAAAAAGAACCAAAGAGAAAGGAAAAAAAATAAAGAAAGTAAATTGTTCCTTTCCAAAATTCGAAATTTGCTACATCGCTAATAAAAAGGGCAAAATGACCAGTTACATTGGTTGTCAGTTGTTTAAAAGCTAAAAACCCTGTAACATTCACGATTCCAGCAACAAAAGATAAAATCGTAGCAATCCGCAGGTTGTGTTTTAAAGTTCTGCTTTTGCCTTGATGTCTAAACATTCTAGTTCCATTTAGTTGGGGTTTTTAAATTGTCTGGTATTTATTCCCATTATATAAATATCAAATGTAACAATAATTCAAACTCACCCTTTATAAGAAACCGTAAAGAAGCAATTAGCAATGAACAATTAGCAATGAACAATGAACAATGAACAAATGCTTTAAGCTTTACACTTTATACTTTTTTCTATTCAACAAATCATCAACAAACGCGGTTCTCCATCCTTTTCTTTTGGAGCACGGTGAAGACACGGGGGAACTTGACTTTCAGGATGATCTATTGCCAACCTCCATAAATGCCCGATGCCTAAGCCAATGGGTTGTGCTTGTGGTAAAGCTTGATAGTGTAGATCAAAGAAATATTCACTTAAAAAATCTTCAAAACCAGCATTGTCTGCGCCACCGTATAGTTTTTTAAGTTCAGCGCGTATTTCAGGGATAAGTACTTTTTGCTTGCCTTGATTATTTGGCAATATATCACTCGAAGCGCCATAATAGGTACATAAAAAGGTATCGGTGGGTATGGGGGAACGATCTACGTGAAAAGAATAAACATCAGTCGGAAAAAAAGGAAAGGCATCATCTCTGTCATAGTATTTTATCACATTCAACGTTGGTGATGCACCATGAGCTGTTAAGAGTTTTAAATCACTCAAAAGGATATCGCGAGCAAGTTGCCCTTGTTCGCTCAAGTGTAGCTCACGAAGCTCCTCTTCACCAAGGATCGCTATATTTTCGGTTAGCGCTACCTGTTTAACAATCTCAGAAAAATCTCCTGTTAGTTGTCGATTCCAACAAATAGCATTCATTTCTCCTTGAAAAGGCGTGGAAACCAAGTCGTGAAAATTGCTAACACGGTGAATTTGATTTGCAGTAGGCGAGGAGTCTATCATGAAGTAATTGGTAATCATTATTGGGTAATCAAATTAAGCTAAAAGATTGATTATTTCAAATTTCAGCAATTATATATAAATACAATACTTACGGATACTCCATAGCAAAGCCATAGCAAAGCCATAGCAAAGTCATTAGATTGTAAGAAAACAGGCTTTTTTTCCTACAAATTTTGAAATAGTACTATTAAAGGAATTTGAGCCATTAAAAAGACTGCCTACAGCAAAAAAAAAAACAACCGACAACCGACAACCAACAACTTCCCTCACCCAAACCCTCCGTTCCCTCATTCCTTGTTTTACAGTCCTGCTAGGTGCGGTAGTTTTACTTCAAGTTTAACACTAAAACCACATATTATGAAAACTCTATTCACACTTTTAGCAGTAGCCTTGCTGAGCTTTCAGCTACACGCACAATCAATTACTATTAGCGGTACAGTAACCGATGATACCGGACTTCCGTTACCTGGCGCAAACGTTATTGTAAAAAAAACCAGCACAGGTACACAAACAGATTTTGATGGTAGATATGCCATTGCGGCCCAAATAGGGCAGACCTTAATCTTCTCATACGTAGGCTTTGAAACCGAAGAGGTTCGTGTTGGGAAGCACAACATTATTAATGTTTCAATGACGCCCAGTGCTTCATTAGATGAGGTGATTGTTACGGGTTATTCGGAAAGTAATAATTCAATCAAAAAGGCGATGGGCTACAGCGTTAGAAGAAATGATAACTATTCTTCATCAAAAAAAGAAAGCAAAAGGAAGGGCAATGTCCAATCATATGTGGGCGCCCCTATTCCCATATCCTCTAACCGCGTTTCCGACAACGAATCCTACGGCCGCATAGAAGAAAACATTTTTAAGAGCGTAACCACTGCGCCACTTTCCACTTTTTCCATAGATGTAGATAAAGCAGGATACAGCAACCTTCGCCGTATGCTAAACAATGGTCAGGAAGTGCCAGAAGATGCGGTTAAAATTGAGGAAATGGTAAATTACTTCGCATATAACTATCCACAACCAACAGGCAAAGATCCATTCTCTATAACTGCAGACGTTGTAAACTCACCTTGGAACCAAGATGCTAAGTTGGTGCGAATCGGTTTAAAAGGAAAAGATATTGCTATGGACAATGTGCCACCTTCAAACCTAGTGTTCCTATTGGATGTTTCCGGCTCTATGGAAAGCCCAAACAAATTGCCATTGTTGAAAGCCGCATTAAACGTATTGGTTGATAAGCTAAGAGAAAAAGACAAGGTTTCCATTGTGGTTTATGCAGGTGCTGCTGGTCTGGTATTGCCTCCCACTTCAGGCGCAGAGAAGCAACTAATCCGAAGTGCAATAGATAATCTTAGTGCAGGTGGTTCAACAGCTGGTGGAGCTGGAATTGAGTTGGCTTATAAAATTGCAGAGGAAAACTTTAGTAAAGGCGGTAACAACCGTATTATCCTAGCCACCGATGGCGACTTCAACGTAGGTGCTTCCAGCGACCGTTCTATGGAAGACTTAATTGAGGAAAAGCGTAAAAGTGGTGTGTTCCTAACCTGCTTAGGTTTTGGAATGGGCAATTACAAAGACAGCAAACTTGAAACCTTAGCCGACAAAGGCAACGGAAACCACGCCTATATAGACACTACCCAGGAAGCACAAAAAGTGTTGGGTACAGAGTTCTTTGGAACGTTATACACTATTGCAAAAGATGTAAAAATTCAAGTGGAATTCAATCCTGCCAAAGTACAGGCCTACCGTTTGATTGGCTACGAAAACCGTTTGCTGAACGATGAGGATTTTAAAGACGACACCAAAGATGCCGGCGAACTTGGAAGTGGGCACACTGTAACCGCTTTGTATGAAATAATACCAGTAGGGGTAAAGAGCAAGTATTTAAAAGATATAGACAACTTGAAATACACTAAGCAAACCAATCAAAACTATACAGATGAAATGCTTACCGTAAAATTCCGCTACAAAGAACCAGATGGCAAGGTGAGCAAACTGATTGTAAAAATAGTAAAAGACAACAATAGCTCTATAGATAGTGCTAATGAAGATTTAAAGTTTTCAGCAGCAGTTGCACTTTTCGGAATGCAGTTGCGTAAATCTGAGTTTATAGATACCAAAAAGAAAGAAGACGTAATTGCCTTGGCCGAAGCAGGCAAAGGAACAGACGCGGATGGTTACAGAGCCGAGTTTATTCGCTTGGTGAAAAGCAGCAAGTAATTCTGAACTATGTTTTTGTGAGGTGGTTTGGTTTTTTTGAAGGGAAAGAGCGCGAAAGCGCTCTTTTTCTCTCATATTCTGTACCTACGGCACAGGTTTATATATAGATAGATTTTTACCAATATGTAGTCCCTAACGGGACATTTTTTTAGTGTCAATGTTATGTCCCGTTAGGGACGATATCTCGGTAGCCAAATATTGAGTGTGATTTTTCTGTGCCTTTAGGTACAGCATATGTTACGCTAGGTTACCGGTTTCAATACATAGCGTTCATCATAATCAATGTCCGATTCTTTCAATATGTCCAAATATTCATCGCCGAATGTTTTGGATTTATGATGCTCTTCCTGATTTGCAATATATTTAATGACTCTAGGAACATGTGTTTTTGAATATGAAAACGCGCCATAACCCGCTTGCCACGAAAATTTTCCCTTTACCAATCCTTTCGTATTTATCCACTTTGACGAATCCTGTTTTACTTGTTTCATCAAATTGGATATTGATTGCGTGGGACGCATTCCAAAAAAGATATGGATGTGGTCTGGCATTCCGTTTATTTGTAAGACTTTGTGGTCGTAGCTTTGAATAATTCCCGTTATGTATTTGTAAAGCTCGTCTTTCCATTCGGGATTGATTAGGCTCTGTCTGTTTTGCACTGCAAAAACCGCCTGTATGTGGATTTGTGTGTAGGTGTTTGCCATAGTTTCTTACCTATATGTTGTCCCTAACGGGACATTTGTTTTACGTATATTCCGTACTTGACGGCACGGGGATTGGACTGATTGTTTCTAACTTATATGTTGTCCCTAACGGGAATATATCTTTATAATGTCCCGTTAGGGACAAAATCCCGGTAGCCAAATATTGTGCGTGATGTGTTCTGTGCCTTTAGGTACAGCATATTCCTACGAATTCTATTTTAAACATAAAATTATTAAAACATCAATAATTCACATAAACCCACCCAATAAAAGCTTCTGGATATTTAGGGTCGTTTAAAACCAAAACGTAATAATAGGTTCCAACAGGAACAGTACCTCCCGTAAAGAGAAGTCCTTTTGTAGCCAACCCATCCCAGAAACCGTCGGCGTTGTGGGCGGTATGAATTAGGTTGCCATCGCGGGAGTAGATGTTCAGTTCAAAGTTTTCGTAAATGTTTAGCAGATTGCTTATTTCAAAAGTATCATTAATGCCATCTCCATTGGGTGAAAAACCTTCTGGAATAAAGGGCGCACAGTTTTCTGTAGTCAATAAAAAGGAAGCTGTGGCAAAACAGATATCGTTTTCCAAGCGCACGTAAATGGTCTGTGGATCTGTGTTGTTTTGGTATTGAGTTGGATTACTGATTGGGTTGGTGTTTTCCAAAGCATCTTCCATTGTGGTGAAATACTGCACCACATCATCCGGCCCAGTGCTAATTAAATCGTCTTGTAATGTTAAGTCGAAAATAGCCGTATCAAAACCTTTGTCGCATTCCAAAAGATCTGGCAAATTGGGAATGGGAGGGATGCTTTCAAAAGAAATGACCTGGGTAAAACTGTTGTTGTCTTCCCGAAGTTCTTCCACCAAGCCATTGCCATTACCATCGTCATCCACTACGGCGGTGATTGTAAAAGTATCGGGTAAACTATCGGGCAAGATCATTTCTACTTCGCCATTTTCACTGCCGCCAATAGGAATAGTTTGTTGTGTTTGCGAAAGCGCTAGCAAAACACCTTCCGTATAAAACGCTATGGATGTATTGGCTGGCAAAGGGCCTGTAGCGTCCAAATTATAAACTGTAAATGGCAACAAGAATGCTCTATCGCGACAAGCAGAAATATTTGGAAGTTCTATCGTTGCATCGGGCAAGGGGCAGGGGAGTACTTCTACCGTAAAACTGTCTATAAGAAAACAGTCAGGGTTTGAAACACGGATGTAAATAGTTTGCGGGTTTTCGGTATTTTGAAAGGTTTCAGGGTTGGGAATTGGGTTTTCGTTATTTTGTGCATCCGCTTCCGTAAAGTGAAAGCTCAGTTCATAAATCGGGTCTATTTGTGAAGTGGCTTCCGTTAAATCAAAATATTCCTCGCCAATCACATCACAAGTTTCCAGGTTTTGAAGTCCTGTAATTATTGGATTTATAAGTAGATGAATAGGGGTTTCGTCTTCGTTATTGTCTTCATTTATTTCATCGACTATTCCAGTACCATTGCCTGTATCATCCACTACGGCTTTCAGTAAAAAATCTGCTTCAATATTATTTGGGACTGTGAAGGTAATAGTTCCAATTTCCTCACCGTCAATAGGAATAACTGCTACGGTTTCACTTTGGGCCACCAAGGTTTCATCCGCATAAAAAGCAATAGGCGTTCCCGCAGGCAAAACATCGGTACTGTTGAGGTTATAAACGGTATAATCAATTGTAAGTTCCCGATTGCCGCATTCGGTACCGCCAATTATAGTATCCATGGAAATGGTGGCATCTGGCAGTTCGGTATTTAGAACGGTGATAATGTTGTTCACCATCACAAAATCCTGACCGCTGGTAAGTTGGATGGTCGCCGAAGTATCGCCCGGATTTATATAATTTGAAATAGGATACACATCAATATCCATATTGTAAAGTACGTCGCTTCCCGTAAAACTGTTGGTGCCATTAAAAGCGTTATCGGCAGGGTTTAAGGGTGGATTGCTAAGAATATTGCCGTTTATGCGAAGGGTTTCGTTTACTGAAATTCCGCGATCACCTTCCCAAGCCAGGAACCCGATCTTGGCGCCTTGGGTGTCCAGAACCATCAAATTGTTTAGGGTTATATCCAAGGTTTGGTTGTTGCGGGAAACGCTCTCCAAACCGTCAAAAACATTTACTTGATTATTGGGAAGCGTAACGTCTTCATAAACTACCGTCACCGCCCAACCTCCGAAGTTGGTGCCAGAGCCCGGTGGACTGCAATAGGCTGGAATCACAAGGGTAAGGTCTAAATCGGATAGGGTATAGTTGCCATTGCCCGTGGTTTGAATTTGGTCGGTAACATCTGCAAAGGCAGAAAAATAGATATAATCCTGTCCGCCACTATTGTAAGTAACGTTGAAAGTGCGCTCTGCAGCGATAGGAACTTGGTTAAAAGTAACATTGAAATCCCCTGGGCCAGAACCCGCCCAATAGAGATAGGCAGCAATTACTTCTTGATTTGGTTGTAGTTGAAAATCTGCATTGCTGCTGGTGAGTATAAAGCATTGCCCGCCTTGGCCGTTTTCTTCAACGTTTAAGGTGTTCCCAAAAGCAGTGTAGTCATAATGCCCATTGAATTGTTTGAACAGTGAAATGTCCTGAGCAAAAATAGCATTGGAAAATAACAGGCAAAGTATGAAAAGATAACGCTTCAAGGTAAACATAAGGGTTGATTGCTTGCTAAATATAGACAAAAAATCAACGGGACGAATACTTTTTTAAAGGTCTCTTTTCTTCAGAATGGCGTAGGACCAGTAGATGAAAAGTGCTGTCCAGACTAAAACAATCAATACGTTAAGCCAAGTTACGTGATAATCTTTCGTAAAATTTTCACCCAATTGATTAGCGGCAGACTGTATAGCTCCCAAACGACTCAAGGGTTCCTTGATGAGGTTTGCCATAGCATTTAAAGGGAAGAACTGCGATATAGTATCGGCTATTTCTGTGTCTTTAAAGAACTGCCATTTCATTAAACCATAGAGCAAACCTTCAATTATTTGCCAGACTATCAAAAACCCAAGGGCAAAGGCAGATCGTTTCACCAAAACGCCGAGAAAAAGACAGAAAGAGAAAAATGCAACAAGCTTTATAAAATATGCCCCAATATATTCCATATCGCTAAAAATGATGCTTATTTCATTATAATCTGAAAAGAAAAGGCCTAAAATCAAGGAAACGATAAAAATAAATAGCGTTGAGATAACTGCGAATAGTAACACTGTAAGAAATTTTGAGAGTACAAATTCCTTTTTACTGAGACCATCGATGAGGTTCTGTTTCAGGGTTCTATAGCTGTATTCATTGCTCATCATAGAGACAATTACAATGGCCAAAAACAGTTTCAAAATGGCTGCAACATAAGTGTTGAAATGCCAGATATAAGGAAAGTTGAAAATTCCCTGATCGGCCACCCGAAAATGAAAATCACCAAAGTTGAATTCAATAGAAGCAATAAGGGCAATAAAGGTGATGAGTACAAAATAAATAATGGAAATGACTTTGGCCGAGCGGTTATAGCGCAGTTTTTGTAGTTCTATGTTTAGCAATCGTAGCATCGTGCTTAGTTTTGTTTGGTTAGTTCAAGGAATTGTTCTTCAAGACTTTCCTTGCGTTTCACAAGGTGGCTAAGGGTGATGCCTTTTTCAAAAAGAAGTTTGTTCACTTCAGTCGCATCCATTGGCTGGTTTAGGTAAGCAATTAAATAATCGCCTTCGCGCTTTACGGTGCCGAAGGCGGAATTTCCTTCCAAAGCTTGTTGAAGCGTTTCCATATTGTTGCTTTGCATCGTAAGGAAACCGTGACTGGCGTTCATGCCGTCCACGCTGCCGGAATAGAGACTAACCCCTTTCCGAAGAATAACCACGTGGCTACAAACTTTTTCTACTTCATCTAGTAAATGTGAAGCCAACAAGATGGTTGTTCCTTGCGAAGCAATAGTTTTGATAATTTCCCTAATTTGGTGGATTCCCTGAGGATCCAAACCATTGGTAGGTTCATCGAGAATCAATATTTCTGGGTCGTTTAGCAAGGCCGAAGCGATTGCCAAACGTTGTTTCATACCTAGGGAAAAGGTGCTGAATTTACTATCCTTTCGGTCGAGTAACCCAACGAGTTGCAATTTTTCAGAAATCTTTTCATCGGAAACCTCCTTTATTTTACAAACTAGTTGCAGGTTTTGTACTGCCGTCATATACGGGTAAAAGTTGGGTCGTTCAATGATGGCGCCCACTTTCTTTAAAGCATTGTGGGTATCTATGTTGCCATCAAACCATTTAAAGTCGCCAGCAGTTTTGTTTACCACGTTCAGCACAATGCCCAGCGTGGTGCTTTTCCCGCTACCGTTTGGGCCGAGGATGCCGTAAACGTTACCTTTTTCAATAGAAAAGGAAAGATTGTCTACAGCGGTTAGAGAGCCAAATTTCTTGGTGAGATTGTTTATGGTGAGAATATTTTCCACGGAATTGTTTTTGGATGGTTGTTGATTGTATGACGAATGGGTTGGGGATTTGTTACAATTTTTTGAAAGCGACTAGCGAAGTGCGAAAAGGTATTAGGGATGTGGGAATTATTTAAGGTAACGGTTTAGCTATGAACAGTAAGGGGGCAAACTAGCCTTTGCTTTCCGCCATGCACATAGCGAAATCTTTTGGTTTTGTTTTTTCTTTTTTCTGGTCAAAGCGAAATCCTAAAGATTTCGCGACATTATAAAAATACGCAAACCCAGCGATTAAGTCCGAAGCCCGTATTGTTTATAGGTGTTGTTGTAGGTAGGCTTTTCCGTACGTTTGTCAATTCCGATTTTCAGTCCGTTATTTTTATTGCACTATTCATTTCTAATACTTTTTTGATAAACGTTTCATTGGTTTTCGGACTAATGTATATTTCTTCGTATTTATCATATTTTACAAGCAGTCCTTTTCTAGCTGTTGCTGGTTTAAATCCAACATAAACGGTTTTACCCTTAATTATTTCTCTTATTCTGTCAACACTTATTTTGCCGTTAAAAGGTCCGCTTCGATATTTAAATTCATTATCACAAAGTTCATAATTTGTTCCAAAATAGAGCCAAAGAACGAATCCAAAAACTAGTGTTATTGGAATCAAAGTCCATCTTTCACTTTGCTCCATTTCTCCTCTCAGAATACCAATAATTGTTAATCCTAAAATGAACGCAAGAATCCCGAATATTATAACACTAAATAGTATGTCTTTTCTACTCTTAAACTTCATTTCTACATCTTTTTTCAGCTTAACGTCTCGTATAACCGCAGTTACGGGATTAAATTTAATGTTTTTTGGATAAGCACCCACGGTAGCAATTACGCGTGGATTCGGACGCAGTCGAATCCGCCGTAATTGTGGTTATACATTGTTGTGTGGCGTTTTTTATTCAGTTTCTATTCCGACATTTGGATATTCAGTCAGAAAAGTTTTCAAATCAGTTAATCGGTCTGGTTTCATACTCATTTCTCTATAAAAGTAAACATTTGGATTTTCAGTACCGTCTACTTTAAAATACCAAAACATATATCCTTGATGCATCATAAAAACAAAATCTTTATCAGTCAGAAAGTTTTCGGCATTATCTTCTTCCAACAATTCTAAAGCCCATTCTTTCAATTCATTTTTATTATGATATAAGTCAGTTCCAACCATACTCATTGGAATCGATTTTTGACATTTCAAATAGAATTTTTTATAAATCAATGGAAAAGTCAGATTGAGTTTTTTTTCTATTTCATTCAGGTTTTCCATATAGTTTTTTAAATGACACACAACTAGTGTATATCAACATGCAGTTTATTTCCCATGTCTCTGTTAATATACAAATTTACCCCTTCCAAACTCCAAACCGCTCTTGGCTCTTGGTTCTTGGCTCCAATTTTAAAACTTCCAATTTCGTATTTCCAATTTCATACTTCGTATTTTCTTACCTTTGCACTTCAATTTTAAAAAAAAAAGCGATGCAAGACGGAATCTATGCAAAAATAACTACTGAAAAAGGTGAAATCCTAATAAAACTAACACACGACAAAACCCCGGGAACGGTCGGAAACTTTGTGGCTTTGGCTGAAGGTAATTTGGAAAATGCAGCAAGACCACAAGGGACACCCTATTATGATGGGTTGAAATTTCACCGTGTAATCCCAGACTTTATGGTTCAAGGTGGTGATCCAAAAGGAACGGGTTCTGGAGGACCGGGTTATGATTTTGAGGATGAATTCCATCAAGACCTTCGCCACGATACTCCGGGCGTGCTTTCTATGGCAAATGCTGGTCCTGCAAGCAACGGTAGCCAGTTTTTTATCACGCACGTTGCCACCCCTTGGCTGGACAACAAACACACGGTTTTTGGAAATGTAGTGGAAGGACAGGAAGTAGTTGATAGCGTTGCCCAAGGCGATACGATGCAAAAGGTTGAAATAATCCGTGTAGGCGAAGAAGCCAAAAAATGGAACGCCGTAGAAGCTTTTAGAAGTTTTACGGGTGAAAGGGAAGCGCGAATTGCAAAAATTAAAGCACAGGAAGAAGCTGAGCTAAAGAAAGTCTCAGAAGGTTTTGATAGAACCGATAGTGGATTGCTTTATAAAATAATTCAAAAAGGAAGCGGGAAAAAAGCGGAAAAAGGGAAAACAGTTTCCGTGCATTACAAAGGTGCTTTGACTGATGGAACCGAGTTTGATTCTTCGTATAAAAGAAAACAACCGATTGATTTTCAATTGGGAGTAGGCCAAGTAATCTCTGGTTGGGATGAAGGCATCCAATTATTGCAAGTGGGTGATAAGGCCCGTTTTGTGATTCCTTCGCATCTAGGTTACGGTGAGCGCGGAGCTGGTGGGGTAATTCCTCCAAGCGCAACCTTGATTTTTGATGTTGAATTGATGGATGTGAAATAGTTTAAAGAACAAATTTAATAAATAGGCAAAACGTCTCGAGCTATCGGGGCGTTTTGTACTTTTAACACATGGATATAGAAAAACTCAAATACCCAATCGGCAAGTTTGATTGCCCTTCAAATATTACTGCTGAAATACAGCAAGCTTGGATTTCCATCTTGGAACATTTTCCGAATAGACTGAATAATTTGGTGAGCAACCTTTCCGAAGATCAATTGAAAACACCATACAGGCCGGATGGTTGGACGGTTCGTCAAACAATTCATCATATCTATGATAGCCACCACAATGCTTATACACGCTATAAGTGGGCGTTGACGGAAGCAACTCCCACCATAAAGGTATATAACGAAAAAGCATGGGCTGAGACTTATGAAGCCAAAACGGCACCTATTGAATTATCACTAGCAGCACTCAATTCCTTGCACGCAAAGTGGGTTTACTTAATAAAAGGATTATCACAGGAGCAATTGCTAAAAGAGTTTCATCATCCAGACAGAAATAGAAACTACACACTTGTAGAAACAGTGGGCAGCTACGCTTGGCACAGCAATCATCATTACGCCCATATAGAAAATTTGATGAAAAGGGAAGGTTGGAGGTAAGCAATTATCACTTAACAATTACGCAGTTAAACAATTAACCAGTTTAACAAATAACCCATTCACTCCTTCCACTTAATATTACACCCTATACTCGGTTTTTGGTCCTTTCGCTGTAGGTTGTTGTTGAGTATATTGTCCAGCGCTTCTCGGAGGTCGCGCCCGTTTACGGGAATACCATTTCCGGGACGGGAATTATCTAATTGGCCGCGATACACAAGTTTCAATTCATCATCAAAAAGATAAAAATCTGGCGTACAGGCGGCATCGTAGGCCTTTGCCACTTCTTGGGTTTCATCGTATAAATAAGGAAATGGATAACTGAGCTTTTGAGCCGTCCGCCACATTTCAGCAGGAGAATCTTCAGGATATTTTACAACATCATTACTGTTGATGGCCACAAAACCAAAACCTGTAACGTGGTAATCATTGCAAACGCGAATAAGCTCCTCATTCACATGCTTCACGAAAGGACAATGGTTGCAGATAAACATAACCACAGTTCCTTTTTTGCCCCTAACGTTCTTAAGTGAAACTGGTTTATTGGTAACTGCGTCAATAAGTATAAAATCGGGTGCTTTGGTTCCCAATGGGAGCATTTTGGATTCTGTTCTGGCCATTTTGTTATTTCTTAATTGATTTAAACTGTGGCTTAAAGTTACGATTTTTGAATGGTTAATAAGTTATAAAGCTATTTGGTTACTAAGTTATTGGGTTATTCACTTCTAAACTTTTCTATTAAAGAATTTATAAAACTTTGCGGTTACAATATATCTCCATTAACTTTAAGAATTAAAAACAAATATTATGAAGAATTCATATTCATCACTATCCGTGGCCATTGAAGATTTACAAAACCATGGATTTACTGAAGATTTCAATCTCGTGGGAGAAGGTATTGAATCCAAAAACCTTAAAAAGGAGTGGAAAGCAGGAGAACTGGATGTTGTAAAGTTTTATCGTTTTGAAGGAATGACTGACCCTGGCGATAATACCATCCTTTATTTAATTGAAACCCACGATGGTAAGAAAGGCTTGCTTGTTGATGTTTACGGTGCCGACCAAGGTGAAATTTCCCCAGAAATGATTCAGAAATTAAAATTACACCATGACGAATAATCTTTCCTGGACAGACTTTGAAAAGGTGGAAATGCGCGTGGGCACCATCATTGAGGTCAATGATTTTCCCGAAGCGCGAAATCCATCCTATCAACTTTTAGTAGATTTTGGAGATGAAATAGGCAAGCGAAAAACTTCGGCACAGATTACTTCGCTTTATTCAAAAGAAGAGTTGATAGGCAAACAAGTGGTTGCGGTGGTCAATTTTCCGAAGAAACAGATCGCCACTTTTATGAGCGAATGTCTTGTCCTGGGTGCTGTGGAAGGGAATAATGTAACCCTGTTGCAGCCCGGAAAAGAAGTTCAAAACGGTTTACGAATTTTATAGCTATAGTTTTTTTGTTATAACTTAGGCGAATCAACCCGCTCCATTATGAAAAAATATTTACCCTTTCTATTACTTCCTATTTTATTGAATTCCTGTAAAAACAATTCGAAAGAAGAAAAACTTGAAACGGCTGTTGTTCAGAAGAATTATGAAAAAATGGAAAAACTCCAATGGCTCATAGGTACTTGGACTAATGAGGCTGATAAGGAATATTCACAAGAAACTTGGTCACAAGAAAATGACAGTGTTTTCACTGCTTACAGTTTTGTGGAGGTGAATAAAAAGAAGATTGTTTTTGCTGAAACAATGGCGCTTGAACAAAAAGGGGATGATTTGATATTAACCGTTGTAACTGCAAATCAAAATGACGCAAAGCCAGTTACTTTCAAAATGATTTCTTTAGAAAATGGGCAGGTAACCTTTGAGAATAAAAACCACGATTTCCCAGAGCGTATAACTTATACGAACCCAGTTAATGACTCACTCCACGCTTGGATTGAAGGAACGGTAAACGGAGAAGCGCAGAAAGTTGACTTCCATTTTAAAAGAAAAAATTAGCACCTATTTGGCATCTGCCTCCAAAGTATCTGTTACCACATAATACCGTGGATCTTCCACAGAATTTTCAATGATAGCTTCAAACTCGGGACTCCACTTTAAAAGTAGTGTTTTACAATCTGGGCTAAGGTGAGTAAGTTTCACTTGCTTTCCACTATCCAGATATTTATTGGCAATGTTTCGAACTGCTTCCACGCCAGAATGATCTGAGATTTTAGATTCTATAAAATCAATTTCAATAGAATTTGGATCCGTGGATAGGTCAAATTTACTGTTGAATGCAGTGGTTGAGCCAAAAAATAGTGGGCCCCAAATTTCATACACTTTAGTTCCGTCTTCTTTAATTCGTTTTCGGGCACGAATCATTGTGGCGCTTTTCCAGGCAAAGACAAGCGCGCTCATAATTACACCTACAAACACCGCTATCGCTAAATCTTGCCAAACAGTTATTGCCGAAACAGTAATCAATACAATAGCGTCCGCCAAAGGGATTTTATGAAGAATCCTGAAACTACTCCACGCAAATGTGCCGATTACCACCATAAACATTACACCTACCAAAGCGGCGATAGGTATTTGCTCAATTAAGGGTGCTCCAAATAGTACAAAACATAAAAGTGCAATAGCTGCCGTAGCGCCCGAAAGCCTACCGCGACCACCAGAACTTACATTGATGATGGATTGCCCAATCATTGCGCAACCACCCATGCCTCCAAAAAAACCGTTTAAGATATTGGCGCCACCTTGGGCAACGCATTCGCGATTGCCACTGCCTCGCGTTTCGGTCATTTCGTCTATTAAATTCAGCGTCATTAAAGACTCTATCAAACCAACGGCAGCCAACAAAAATGCTGTTGAAAGTATTAAATCCCAATGCCCATTTAAGGTGTCAATAAAACTAAATAGCTGGGTTTGAAAAACCGGGAGTGAACCATTTAGGCCAGTTCCGCCTCCATCGCGGATGAAGGAACCCACAGTACTAACATCAACTCCTCCAAAAATTGTGATACAGGCTACAACTATAATAGCAATCAATGCTGCGGGAAGTTTTTTGGTAAGTTTTGGCAAGCCGAACATAATTCCCATAGTCAACCCAACTAAAGCTAGCATCACCCACAAATCTGGTCCCGTGAGCCATTGCGGAACGGTACCGCGACTTTCTTTAAAAAGACCTAATTGTGAAAGAAAGATAACGATTGCCAAACCATTCACAAAGCCCATCATTACAGGATGGGGAATGAGTCGAACAAATTTTCCAAGCCTGAAAACCCCAGCCATAATCTGAATAGCGCCAACGAACAAAAGTGTAATAAAAAGCCATTGCAGGCCAAGATACTCAACGGGTTCAGCTAAAGAAATCCCAACTTCATTCCCTTTTTGGATTAAATGGACCATAACAACAGCCATCGCTCCAGTTGCGCCAGAGATCATTCCCGGGCGTCCGCCAAAAAGCGCGGTTACAATTCCCATAATAAACGCTCCGTACAAGCCGACCAAAGGGTCAATTCCTGCAACGAAAGCAAAGGCTACTGCCTCGGGCACTAATGCCAAAGCTACGGTAAGCCCCGAAAGAATATCATTTTTTGGGTTTTGGGTAAAGTTCTTGATGGTTTTCTGTAACAACATTTTATTCGCTTAAAAAAGCGGCAAATATAGGGTTTTCAAAAGGAACGAATATAGTTTCAAGCTTTAGTCTTTTTTATCCCTCGTTTGCGTCTTTATATTAAAACTTGGCGCCTCGTAATCCTTAGGCAAATAATCTGATGGAATAGATGTTTTGTTGCCATCCCGTGCAGCACGATAATGTGGCGAAAGAATTTCGATACCTTTCTCGTTGCAGGAATCCTGAATATTTTGATGAAGGTCAGAATATATTGTGGCTTGTTTATTGGCTTCGCGAACGTAGGCATTAATCTGGTATGCTACATAAAAATCCTCCAAACTGGTTTGTAGTACGAAAGGTTGCGGTTCTTTTAAAATATAATCTGTTCGTAAAGCGGCATCAATTAAAGCGGCATACATATCTTTCCAAGGAACGTCGTAACCAATGGTAACTGTTGTGTGAATTATCAAACCTTTTTCCGGTGCATCACTGCTGTAGTTAATGGTGTGGCTACTCATTACAGTGGAATTGGGGATGGAAATAATTTCGTTTTTATTGGTGCGAACACGTGTAACCAAAGTAGATTTTTCAATTACATCGCCTACTACATCCCCAATTTTTACCCGATCTCCAAGCGTAAAAAGACGCATGTAAGTAAGGACCATTCCTGCAATAACGTTTGAAAGTGAACCAGCTGACCCGAAGGTAAATAAAAAGCCTAAAAACACAGAAACTCCTTTGAAAATGGGAGAGTCACTTCCAGGTAAGTAAGGAAATATCACTACCAGCATAAAAGCGATAATGAGTACGCGAACAATTTGAAAAGTGGGGGCAGCCCAATCTGGATAAAACCCATCAATCTTGAGGTTTCCTTTGGCGATTTCATCTTTAAAAAACCGAATTCCTTTTAAAATATACCTGAAAACCACAATAATTACCACAATGGTTATTAAGTCTGGTAAATAGTTCCAAAAAGAGTGCAATATCTTTTTAAGAGGATTCAGTACGTAGCCAAAAAGTTTGCCAGCAAAATGTTTGGTCCACGGGAATATGCCAAAAAGTATAGGTAGCATAATGTAAATGGCTATGAAAATTACAAACCACTTAAGAATTTTATTTATTAAAAGAAGGATTCTTATCTGTCTTTTGGCATCGAACAGCGTGTAATCTTTCAGCTCTAAAGCTTTAATTCTTTTACCTTCTTGAGCTATTATTTTTTTATCGACCCACCTGAAAAACCTTATTATAAAAATAATAAGCAAAATAATAATCAAAATTACCAAAAGCGCTATCCCAATTTCTTTTGCTAAAGTGGTAAAACTGGTTTCGTTCCTATAGCGCAATATTTCTTGGGTAATAATACCGCTGTATTTCTCTGAAAGTTTTTCAACTGATGAATCGTTCCAAAGTGCGTCAATTTCTGAAACACTCATCACGATCATTTCACCATAAACAATGTCAGCAATAATTTCATAGTTATCAATTTTTATTGAATTCTCATTAAAATTGATATCATCACCTAAGGATTTTAACCTTCTTTCAATAGCCTCTGCACGTTCTTTAGCTGAAAAACTACCAAGTTTTGTGTAAATACTGAACAGGGTGTCTTTGAAAAAGCCTTTTACGGGATAGCCAACATTGGAATTTTTTAGGGCTTCAATTTCCTTTTTTTTGTCGGAAATTCTTTTCTTTTCTTTTTGGTTTAATGCCTCAAGTTCGGCTTGTAGTTCTTCCTTTTTTAAATTATCCGTGGTTTTTAAGGATTTTATTTCTTCCTCCAGTTCTGTTCTTTTAATTGAATCCGCAACACGCCGTGATTCAATTTCATAAATCTTTTGAGTTAGAATTCCCCGCATTTCCAATGCGACTGAATCTATCTTTACTACCGTACTGTCTTCTTGCGCTATACCAAAATGAATCGAGAAAAATATATACAGAAGGGTGATAACTGTTTTAACAGATTTCATTAGCCACGATTTTTAGTTAGTTAAGGTTCTGCCCTTATCTAGGAGTGTATAATAAGGGAATAAATTTTTGTATAAGTTATTGTGGCTAAAATAAGTAAATAAAAGCAAAGTATAAGAAGCTGATCTTTGCATTTGAATTTTTTTTCACTGGTTTTTAAAGCTTTTGACTTCCTTAAAAATTTTCCAAGATCGAAATTTCAAAATAGCCGTTGCGCACAATAAACCTGAAAGCATAGCACCTGCAACGCCAACAAGCGTAACATCCTGTCCTGTTAAAAACAACCCTTTTATTTTTGTTTTTGGCCGTAAAAAAGGAAGCGTAAACCGTTCGGGAGAATGCGCCAAACCATAAATTTCACCACTTTTATAATTTGTGAAGTTTTCAGTTGAAAGTGGAGTGGACACTTCGGAAGCTATAATAGTTCCTTCAACTTGAGGGAAGTGCTTGTACAAAACCTTTAGCATTTCAGCTTCAAAATTCTTTTTAAGCTTTAAATATTCATCACCACGTTTCATCCAATTGGAATTTTTATGGGTTTCAAACCAATCTATATTTCCAACAGAAATTGCTTGAATTGTTGCTGTTCCTGGATTCTGTTTTTCCCAATTGGGATCCTTGGCGGAAGGGAAGGAGATGTACGCAAAATTTTCGGGGGCGTTTTCCAACGTAGCTTCATCAAAAATTTTATCAATTCCGTCGTGCTTGTAATACCAAAGATTGTGCTTCGGGAGATTCAAGGCTTTGCTGGATTTGTTCAATCCAAGATACAAGCAAATGTGTGCACTGGCTGGCTGCACATTTTTTAAATTGAAATTACAGGTTCTACGGTCCGTTTCAGAAAGTAAGTGGTTAAAAGTATTGTTAACGCCCACATTACTTATCACACTTTTGCAGGGGATGAATTTTTCACCGAGCTGTATTCCTTGAACCCGATTATTTTCAGTGACAATTTTGTTTACGTTGGCATTTATAAAAACCTTTCCACCATTTGCAGTAAAAACTTCAAGAGTTTTTTCGCATATCTGGTCCGCACCACCAATTGGGTAGTAGCCACCTTCCAAAAAATGACCAATTACCATTGCGTGCGCAGCAAAACTGCTGTTTTTTGGTGAAAGGCCATAATTACCACATTGAGCGCAAAGCACTGAAATCAGTCTTTGGTTATTGGTTATTTCATTTAAAACTTCCCAAGTGGTTCTCTGTGAAAACTTTGAATATCTTTTTCTGAAAATCCAACCAACTGACTTACTAAACCAAGGCTCGAAGATTTTTTCAAAGAAAAACGCACTTGCGCGTTTGTTGGTTTTTGCAATGAGTTTTAAGTAGCTGTCAATCGCTTTTTCTTCTTCGGGAAAATAGTTGATGAGTTGTTTTCTGAAGTTGTCTTTCCCAGCTATAAAACGATATTCACTACCTTCAATATTTGCAACATCATAAATATCGCCCATCGATTCCCACTCCAGTTTTCCGTCAGTCAAAAAGTCAAAAAAACCTCGTAGTGAGGAATCATCAGCCATATTGCCAACGTAGTGTACACCCACATCCCATTGAAATCCATCCTTTCTTTTAAAACTGTGCGTAAATCCACCGGGAACATAATGGCGTTCAAAAATAGCGACCTTTTTGCCAGACTTAGCGAGCCAAGTAGCAACGGTAATTCCGCCCATTCCGCTGCCAATCACAATATGGTCCAAGCCCGAAAAATCCAGATTGGGTTTATAGGGTTGGTAAAGTTTATTGACCATTGATGGAATTTGTAGTTACGGATTTCAGAAATGAAAAATAAGCAAAGTAATCGAGTTTTAATTACTGCATAAAATAAAAAACCGGCAACGATTTTAGCCGTGCCGGTTTTATTCTTTAAAGCAAGAAATTTATATATCGTCAAATTCAATATCTGTGAAACTACTAGTGTCTGTTTCGTCTTTTTCTTGATTTGATTCTGCTGCTTGTGGCAGTTCGTCGTTTTCTTTTTTGTAATCTTTTTGGTGGCGCTCGCTTATTACTTCTTCACCTTTCTCATCTATTACGTAGTTTATCATTTCATCCAAAGTGTCCTTAAACTCGCTGAAATCCTCTTTGTAAAGGTAGATTTTGTGTTTTTTGTAATGGTAAGAACCATCGTCGTTTGTAAACTTTTTGCTTTCGGTGATTGTTAGATAAAAATCTCCTGCTTTTGTGGACCTTACATCAAAAAAATAAGTACGTCTTCCTGCGCGCATTACTTTTGAAAAAATTTCCTCTTGCTCCATCGTATATTGGTCGCTCATAATCTTTTAGTTTTTTTGCTAATGTTTAGCCAAAAATCCAAAAAAAATCCAAATCAGCCAAAGTAAAATTTACATTTCTTTTTCCAAAAGCTGTTTTGCGTATAATTCCTTGTAATAACCTTCGGAGTTAACCAGCTCATTGTGCGTTCCCTGCTGAATTATTTTCCCATCTTCCAAAACAATAATCTTATTGGCATTCTTTGCTGAAGAAACCCTATGGCTAACAATTATAGTTGTCTTGTTTTTAGAGATTTTATTGAGGTTTTGAAGTATTTCCTCTTCGGTTTCAGTATCTACAGCTGACAGGCAATCGTCAAACAATAAAATCTGTGGGTCTTTAATAATTGCCCGCGCGATAGAAACACGCTGTTTTTGGCCACCGCTCAAAGTGATACCACGTTCTCCCAAAAAAGTGTCATACCCTTTATTGAAACCGATAATATTTTGGTGGACGGCTGCGTTTTTGGCAGCTTGAATTACTTCTTCTTCGGAAGCGTTTTCCTTACCAAAGCGAATGTTGTTGCTAAGTGTATCACTAAACAAAAAAGCGTCCTGTGGCACATAGCCAATACTATCCCGCAAATCTGTGAGGTTTACTTTTCTAATTATTGTGTTGTCAATTTTCAACATGCCTTCATCAACATCATAAAGTCTACCAATCAATTCAAGGATCGTGGATTTTCCCGAACCAGTATTCCCAATAATGGCCAATGTTTCGCCGGGTTTTATACTGAAGGAAACATTCTTAAGTGCAGTAATTCCTGTATCTGGATAGGTAAATGTAAGATTGTTAAATTCAATATTTCCATTTACTGGTGTGCTTTCTTCCACCAAGTTTTGAATGGTAGGTTCGGTTTCCAAGAATTCGTTGATCCGTTTTTGTGATGCTTCTGCCTGCTGCACCATTGAAGTAACCCAGCCAACAACTGCAACGGGCCAGGTGAGCATATTCACATAAATTAAAAATTCAACAATAGTTCCAAATTCGGCTATTTGGCCGTTTATATAGCGTGAGCCACCAATATAAATAACCAGAATGTTGCTAACGCCAATAAGAAGCATCATCAGCGGGAAAAACAGGGCTTGTACTTTCGCCAGATCTATATTTTTCACTTTGCTGCCTTCAGCCAGTTCTTCAAAATTGGCGTTGGTACGTGGCTCTATTCCATAGGCTTTTATCACTGCAATTCCGCTAAAGCTTTCCTGAGTAAAGGTGGTAAGTTTAGAAAGATATTGCTGTACAATGGTGGTTCGTTGGTTAATGAGAACACTTAATTTATAAATTGCCAAAGAAAGAATGGGTAGAGGCGCAATGGCATATAAAGTCAAGGTTGGTGCCTTATAAAACATATAACTTACCACCACTATAAAAAGTGTAACCGTAGTAATGCTGTACATCAACGCTGGGCCAACATACATGCGTACTTTGGAAACATCTTCGCTAATTCGGTTCATCAAATCGCCAGTTCGGTTTTGCTTGTAGAAACCGAGCGACAGTTTTTCGTAGTGTTGAAAAATTTCATTTTTAAGATCGTATTCCACATAACGGGAAACCACAATAAAGGTCTGCCGCATCATAAAAGTGAAAAATGCCGAGAGCAATGCTGCTCCCAAAAGCAATAAAATGTTCATTAGAAGTTCGTGCTTCACAAAAGCAAGGTCTGTTACTTCCCCGTTCATATATTGTTTCACGACAGTTACGGAATCGCCTATTTTCATTGGCACTACCAATTTAAAAACGGTCGCAATAATGGTAATAAAAACGCCTAAGAGCAGGCGCCCTTTGTATTTCAGGAAATATTTATTGAGATACTTTAATTCTTTCATTTACTCTTTTGAGTTATTATTATTTATTATTGAGTTATTCAAGCGCACTAGCTAAATAACCTAATAATTTGGTAATCCGTCAACTTTTTTAAAATTCTTAAATTAATACCCAATGCTTTGTGAAATTGACAACAAAAAGTTATTTTTGCACCGCCTTTTTAGAGGATGAACAAAATAATTAAAAAAGCTATGGTAACTGAGGTAATTAATACAAATGAACTTCATAAAATGGACCCGGTTTTCGGGCAACTTTCCTTTGACAATCACGAGCAAATCGTTTTTTGCAACGACAAAGATACTGGTTTAAAAGCAATAATTGGTATTCATAATACCGTTTTGGGACCTGCTTTAGGTGGTACAAGAATGTGGAATTATACTAGCGAGTGGGAAGCATTGAACGATGTGCTTCGTTTATCGCGTGGTATGACTTATAAAAGCGCAATAACTGGTTTGAACCTTGGTGGTGGAAAAGCAGTTTTGATTGGCGATGCAAAAACACAAAAAACTCCAGAATTGATGTTAAAGTTCGGTGAGTTTGTTCACTCTTTGGGTGGAAAATATATTACAGCCGAAGATGTGGGAATGGCAACATCTGATATGGATTTGGTACGCACAGTAACACCTTACGTTACTGGAATTTCTGAATCTAAAGGCGGCGCGGGCAATCCTTCACCAGTTACAGCTTATGGTGTTTTTATGGGGATAAAAGCAGCTGCGAAGTATAAATTTGGAAGTGATATTCTTGAAGATAAAGTGATTTATGTTCAGGGAATTGGTAACGTTGGCGAAGCTTTGGTAGAAAACTTGAGCAACGAAGGCGCCAAAATATATATTTCAGATATCAATCAAGATCGCTTGGAAGAAGTTCGTGACAAATACAGCGTTAATATTTACGGAGGGGATAATATTTATGCAGAAGAAATGGACATCTATGCTCCTTGTGCTTTGGGTGCTACTATAAATGATTTCACCATCAATCAATTGAAAACTAAAATTATTGCTGGTGCGGCAAACAACCAATTGGCTGAAGAGAAAAAACATGGGCAAATGCTTCGCGAAAAAGGAATTCTTTACGCTCCAGACTTTTTGATAAATGCAGGTGGAATTATAAACGTTTATGCTGAACTTGAAAATTATGACCGTAAGGAAATAATGCGCAAAACTGAAAATATTTACAATACTACCCTTGAGATATTGAAAAAAGCCGATGCAGACAATATTACAACCCATCAAGCGGCATTCAACATAGCACAGGCCAGAATTGATGCAAGAAAAAATGAAAATTAGATTTCCTTTTTCTTAAAACACTATCTTTGCAACGCACAGGAAAATTCTTGTGCGTTGTTTCTTTAAACCAGTTCTTTCAAAAAACAATATGCTTACAAGAAGACATATCCGAGTAAAAGTTTTGCAGTCCGTTTACGCCTACAATCAGCGTGAAAACCCGAGTATCGATTCGCAGGAAAAATTTTTGCTGCACAGTATAGACCAAATGCTGGATCTGTATTTATTGCTTTTGCAATTATTGGTTTCGCTTCAGGAACAAGCAGATAGTTATCTTGTAATATCCCAGAAAAAGCATCTTGCCACCGTTTCAGAAAAAAATCCGAGTCGAATATTTGTAGACAACAAATTAATACGGCTTATTGCCAACAACACTACTTTTTCAGAAGTAATTAAAAAGAAAAAACTCAATTATTGGTCACTTGACGGTGAGTACGTAAATATCATTTTAAAAGAATTGCGCCAACTGGAGTGGTACGAAGCATATCTATCTAAAAAGGAAACCACTTTTAAAGAAGACCAAGATTTTGTGGCCAAGGTTTTTAAGGAAGTAATTGCGCCCAATGATAAACTTTATGACTATTTGGAAGATAAACGATTGACTTGGGTTGACGATTTTCCAATAGTTAATACCGCCATAGTTAAAATGCTCGGCAAGCTTTCAGAAAAAAACGCATCCTCACTTTTGGTTCCCAACCTTTATAAAAATGATGAAGATCGTGAATATGCGCTGCAACTTTTCAGAAAAGTAATCCTGAATGAAGACAAGCTAAACGCCCAAATTGAAGGGAAAACCCCAAACTGGGATCAAGAGCGAATTGCAGATGTAGATTTGATTATCTTGAAAATGGGTATTGCAGAATTTTTATACTTTCCGTCAATTCCTGTTAGAGCTACCATCAACGAATATTTGGAAGTTTCCAAAGAATATTCAACCCCTAAAAGTAGCATCTTCGTAAACGGTATTTTAGATAAAATAGTGAAGGAATTTGAAGAGGATGGTAAATTGAATAAAATTGGCCGTGGCCTTCAATAAAAACAAAAAAATACCTATTTTTGGCGTGCTAAAAACATAAAAAATTAAATTATCATGAAAAAATCAGTTTTAATAGTAGCAATACTATCTGTTTTTGCCTTTTCATCTTGTAAAGACAATGCCGCAGACAAAGTAAATGAAGAAAACGTTGCCACTGCAGAAGCACGTGACGCAGAATCTGGTAAATTTCCAGTAATCACTTTTGAGGAGAGTATCTTCGATTTTGGAACTATCGATCAAGGAACAAATGTAGAACACGTATTTAAATTCAAAAATACTGGTGAAGCACCTTTGATGATCGTAAATGCAAAAAGTAGCTGTGGATGTACAGTTCCGGAATACACAAAAGAGCCAATTGCACCAGGTGCAAGTGGTGAAATGTTGGTAAAATTCAACGGAAGTGGCCAAAACCAAGTTAGTAAAACAGTTACAATTACTACAAACACAAAAGCAGGTGTTGAAACCTTAACAATCAAAGCTTTTGTAAATCCTAAAGCTGGTGCTGCACAAACCCCAATAAAAACCCCAACTTCCTAAATTTTAATTTTTTTAGGAATAAATAATTACTATGGAACAAATTCAAAGTTTTTTACCGATAATATTATTGTTTTTGGTGATGTATCTTTTCTTGATACGCCCACAAATGAAAAAAGCCAAACAGGAAAAACAGTTTGCCGCCCAACTTAAAAAAGGCGATAAGGTAATTACCACTGGCGGAATTCACGGTAGAGTACTTGAACTTAATGATGATGGAACCTGTGTTATTGAATGTGGTGCCGGAAAAATAAAGTTTGAAAGAGCTGCAATTTCTATGGAAAGAACAGCAAAACTAAACGCTCCCGTTAAAGAAACGAAATAGGTAGCACTGAAATACCAAAAATATAAGCACCAAATTCCAAGTTTAAATATTTGGAATTTGGTGCTTTTTTTTGATTTGGAATTTGAAAGTTTATTCTTCTTCCATCTTAAATTTTGAAAGATCCTGAGCGGTAATTTGCGCAATGTTCACGATTACCTCAACAGCCTTTTGCATGCTTTCAACAGGAACGTACTCGTATCTTCCGTGAAAATTATGGCCTCCCGCAAAAATGTTCGGGCACGGAAGCCCCATAAAGCTTAACTGCGAACCATCTGTTCCGCCGCGTATTGGTTTTATAAGGGGTTTAATGCCCGCTTGCTCCATTGCTTGTTTTGCAATTTTCACAATGTGCATTACAGGCTCAATCTTTTCCCGCATATTGAAATATTGGTCTTTTATTTCAACGGTAACCACCTCCATTTCAAACTGTTCATTTAAGTCGTCCGCAAGTTTTTGGACCATTTCTTTTCTTGCCTCAAAGTGATTCCTATCATGGTCGCGGATAATGTACTGGATTTGGGTTTCATCAACAGTTCCTTTTATTCCATGAAGGTGAAAAAATCCTTCCCGACCCTCAGTATGTTCTGGGGTTTCAAGTCTTGGTAAAGAGTTGATATAATCCGTTGCGATATACATACTGTTCACCATTTTACCCTTTGCGTAACCTGGGTGAACAATTTTTCCTTTTACAGTAACCACGGCGCCAGCTGCGTTGAAGTTTTCATATTCAAGTTCACCCACTTGGCTACCATCCATAGTATAAGCCCAATCTGCACCAAATTTTTTAACATCAAACTTATGTGCACCACGCCCTATTTCTTCATCAGGCGTGAAACCAACGCGAATCTTTCCGTGTTTAATTTCTGGATGGTTTATTAGGTATTCCATTGCAGAAACAATTTCAGTAATACCAGCTTTATCATCAGCGCCCAAAAGAGTTGTTCCGTCGGTTGTTATAAGCGTCTGGCCTTTGTAAAGCAATAAATCCTCAAAATAGTCGGGAGAAAGAATAATGTCCTTTTCTTTATTGAGCACAATATCTTTTCCGTTGTAATTCTCAATAATCTGTGGTTTCACGTTTGCTCCAGTAAAATCTGGTGAAGTATCAAAGTGGGAAACAAACCCGATTACGGGAACTGGATGAGACACATTTGAAGGCAGTGTGGCCATAATGTAAGCATTCTCATCAATGCTTACGTCTTCCATTCCTATCTGTTTCAGTTCTTCAGCAAGTTTATTGGCGAGATCCCATTGTTTTTTGGTGCTTGGCGTAGTGTCGCTGTTTGGGTCACTTTCGGTGTCCACAGTAACATAGCTTATAAAGCGGTCAATAATGTGTAGTTTTTCAATCATAGCTTTTCTTTTACACTGCAAAATAAAGCATATTCAAAATAACAAATACATAGATTAGTGTATTTTTGTAACACATTTGTCAACTATGTACAAAATTTTCATTCGCCCTATATTTTTCAGTTTCGATCCCGAAAAAATCCACCATTTTACCTTTTCATTAATTCGTTTTTTTCATAAAATAGGCTTCGGAAGTATTTTCCGAAGTATCTATAAAATTGAAAACCCTAAATTGGAACGCGAACTTTTTGGATTGAAATTTCCAAACCCGGTAGGACTTGCCGCAGGTTTTGATAAGGATGCGAAACTTTATAAAGAACTTTCAAATTTTGGTTTTGGTTTTATTGAAATAGGAACCGTTACCCCAAAACCACAGCCGGGTAATGATAAACCGCGTTTGTTTCGACTAAAGGAAGATTCCGCAATTATAAACCGAATGGGTTTTAATAATGGCGGTGTAGATGAAGCTGTTGAGCGATTGAAAAGCAATTCAAATGTTTTAATAGGCGGAAACATCGGTAAAAACAAAATCACCTCCAATGAAGAAGCAGTAAATGATTACATAATCTGCTTTGAAGCCCTTTTTGATTATGTAGATTATTTTGTGGTAAACGTAAGTTCGCCCAACACACCAAACCTGCGCGCATTGCAGGAGAAGAAACCGTTGACAGATTTGTTGCAAACACTTCAAGATAGAAATAATGAAATGTCACTTCGAGCGGTTCCAATGAACGAAGTCGAAGTGCAGTCGAGAAGTCGCAAACCAATTCTTCTGAAAATTGCACCAGATTTAACAGACGAACAACTTTTGGACATTATAGAAATCGTTGCAATAACAAAAATTGATGGAGTTATTGCAACAAATACAACCATTTCACGAGAAGGTCTTTCTTCAGAAAACAAAAAGGAAATGGGCGGTTTAAGCGGAAAACCATTAAACAATAGAGCAACGGAAGTAATTCGATTTCTTTCAGAAAAAAGCAACAAAGCGTTTCCAATTATAGGAGTTGGTGGAATCCATTCTGCCGAAGATGCTTTGGAAAAATTGGATGCTGGCGCAAGCTTGGTGCAGCTTTATACAGGTTTTATTTATGAAGGCCCAATCTTGATAAAACAAATAAATAAAGCGATTTTGAAAAGAAAATGATTGAAATCCTAATTTCATTTTCAATCGCTACTCTCGCGCTCGCCATTTCTCCGGGCCCCGACAATATTTATGTGCTTACACAATCGTTGGTTAACGGTACCAAAAGCGGCATTGCAACAACTGCTGGATTGATTAGTGGTTGTATTGTTCACACCACACTTTTGGCGTTTGGTATTTCTGCGATTATTACTGCTTCGGAAGAAATTTTCTACGGTATTAAAGTTTTGGGTTCTTGCTATTTGCTGTACTTGGCTTACACAGTTTATAAAAGTGATGATCACATTGCGTTGGCTGAAAATGCCCCAAAAAAATCATACATGCAACTATTTAAAACTGGCGTTATCATGAATTTGGTGAATCCGAAGGTGATGATTTTCTTCTTGGCCTTTTTCCCTGGTTTTCTTTGGGATAAAGATGGAAACACAGTGCTGCAATTTTATATTTTGGGGGTTACTTTTATGATTGTTTCTTTTTTAACTTTCAGCAGTATTGCATTAGCAGCGGGCAGAATTTCATCTTTGCTCTTGGAATGGAAAAGTATGGGCGTAGTTTTGAAATGGTTGCAGATATTAGTTTTTGTGGGGATTGCGGTTTTTATCTTATTGCCTTAAGGGTTGGAGTAGTGGTTCTGATTTTTTGTTTTTATATGTGTATTAAAAAAATAAACCATTAGCAAGCATTCTTCCTGCGCTAAAATATTTCCCATTCCTAAATTTCGTATTTCTTTTTTCAAAAACTATCTTTGAAGCAATGCAGCAAGTAAAAGTTATAGAATGTCCGCGCGATGCCATGCAAGGCATCAAAGAATGGATTCCCACGGAACAAAAGGTGAAGTATATTCAATCGCTTTTGCGTTGTGGTTTTGATACCATTGATTTTGGAAGCTTCGTTTCGCCAAAGGCAATCCCGCAAATGCAGGACACTGCAGAAGTGCTTTCAAAACTGGACCTTTCCGCAACCAAAAGTAAATTGCTTGCCATCATCGCTAACCTTCGCGGAGCGGAAGATGCAGTGAAACATCCTGAAATTGATTATTTGGGATATCCTTTTTCTATCTCTGAAAACTTCCAGATGCGCAATACGCACAAAACAATTGCTGAGTCTTTGGTGCTACTTCAGGAGATATTAAACCTTGCGCATAAAAACAATAAAGAAGTTGTTGCCTATCTTAGTATGGGCTTTGGAAATCCTTACGGAGATCCATGGAATGTTGCCATAGTAGGCGAGTGGACGGAAAAGCTTTCGGCCATGGGCGTGAAGATACTTTCGCTCAGTGATACTGTAGGTTCATCAACTCCTAAAATTATTTCATATTTATTTAGTAACTTGATACCCAAATATCCCCACATAGAATTTGGTGCGCATTTGCACACCACTCCAAACGCTTGGCACGAAAAAATGGACGCCGCCTTTAAAGCAGGTTGCCGAAGGTTTGACGGAGCCATTCAAGGTTTTGGAGGTTGCCCGATGGCAAAAGACGAGTTGACAGGGAATATGCCCACCGAAAAAATGCTCAGCTATTTTACAGCTGAAAAAATTTCGTGCGACATAAACCCAATGTCTTTTGAAAGCGCGCACAATGAAGCAACTAAAATTTTTACTAAATACCATTAAATGAGAAACTTTTTACTATTAGCTGTTGTGGGCTATTTTTTTTCGAGCTGTGAAGTTCTTCAGCAAGTTTATCCTGATGACCCAATAAAAGGTGCGGGCGCCGTTACCATAAAATTTGTTCAAATTAACGATGTCTACGAAATCGCTCCCTTAAATGGAGGTGAATATGGTGGTCTGGCACGTGTGGCCCATATTCGCGATTCTATCAAGGAAAAATTTCCAAATACTTATATGTTTTTGGCAGGCGATTTTTTAAACCCTTCTTTAATTGGAACACTAAAAGTTGATGGCGAACGCGTCAATGGTAAACAAATGATAGCGGTTCTTAATGCAATGGATATTGATTTGGTAACTTTTGGAAACCACGAATTTGACTTAAGTGAACAGGATTTGCAAAAAAGGTTGAATGAATCAAACTTCAATTGGACTACTGCAAATGTGCGGCACGTTACTGAAAAAGGTATAGTTCCTTTTACAACCAAATGGGAGTATTCTACAGTACCAACTTCAGACTTTGCAACATTTACCGCTATTGATGCAGATGGCAATAAAATGAAATTTGGTGTTTTTGGTGTAACCCTTCCTTCTAATCCGAAGGATTATGTTTCCTATGGTGATATTTATGAAAATGCTGTGAGGGCTTATGATTTGGCAATTGAGAAGTCTGATTTTGTAGTTGGTCTTACCCATGTTTCCGTAGACGAGGATAAAGAAATAGCTAAACGGTTAAGGACATTGCCATTAATAATGGGCGGGCACGAGCACAATAACATGCTGGAGAAAGAAGGCAGGACAATTATAGCCAAAGCAGATGCCAATGCAAAAAGCGTTTATGTGCATACTTTAATTTATAATCTACGCACAAAATATCTCCATATTAATTCCGAATTGATGATGGTTACAGATAAAATAGCATCTTCCGCAAAAGTGGAGCGTGTGGTAAGCAAGTGGACTGATCTAGTGAACGAGAAACTCAAAGAAGTAGTGGATAATCCCGAAGAGGTAATCTATAATGCAAAATCGCCACTTGATGGTACAGATACCGCCAACAGGAGCAAGCAAACCAATATGGGTGAATTAATTGCGCATGCTATGGCCTATGCATATGGAGATAAGGTAGATGGTGCCTTAGTGAACGGCGGTTCAATAAGAATAGACGATAGGCTGGTGGGAGATATTACAAGTATAGATATTTTTAGAGTGCTTCCCTTTGGTGGAACTGTATTGAAAATAGATTTAAAGGGAAGTCTTTTAAAAGAAATTCTAGAATACGGAAAACAACAAAGTGGTGAAGGGGCTTATCTGCAACGCTACAATTTTTCAGAAAACGAAAATGGGGAATGGCAAACAAGCGATAAAATAATTAATGACAATAAAACATATACAGTTGCTTTCAGTGATTTTTTACTAAAAGGATTGGATATCCCGTTTTTAACCCCTGAAAATAAGGGTATCGTAAAGATATTTACACCAAAAGAAACCGAAACCGCTGCAGATATACGGAAAGCAATCATTTTTTATTTAAATTCACTAAAAAAATAGAAATGTTTAAAAAAGGCTTAAAATTCTTTCTTATTATGGCGCTTATTGCATTGGCGGCCATCCAGTTTATTCGTCCCGAAAAAAACAATGATGGATACAATAGCGTCGCTTCCTTTGAAACTGAAACCAAGCCCACCGCAAAAGTAGTATCAATTTTAAAAGAAAACTGTTACGATTGTCACAGCAACCAGACACAATATCCTTGGTATTCCGAAATTGCGCCGTTTTCACTTTGGCTTGATGAACATATTGAACATGGAAAAGAGCATTTTAATGTCTCTGCGTGGAGTGATTATACCATTAAAAAGAAGGAACACAAACTAGAAGAATTGGTCGAAATGGTTGAAAAAGACGAAATGCCATTATGTTCCTATACAATAATACACGGTAATCTTTCCGAAGAAGATAAAAAGTTATTGCTCCAATGGGCTGGTGTTGCTAGACTTCAGTACAAACATCTCTTGGAAGTTTCTAAAAAATAGCACCTTATATTTTTTCCTTAAAACTTATTTAAATTAATTCTAAATAATTTTGGAAGGTTCATTTTTGAATTCTATTTTTGCGGCTGAAAAAGTCAATCTATTTTAATTCAGTCTAAATAAAATTCAATGAAAAATCTTATTTATTTAATTGCTTTATCTTTTACAGCGATTTCATTTTCACAAACCGCCCCAGACTCAATACAATCAAACCCCCAGTTACAGCAAAATAGTGCGCAACGCATTCTTTCAGGTAATTTTGGAAAGGCCGTAACCATTGGTGGATATGGTGAAATGGTATATAACCAACCAGAAGGTGATAATGGTAAACTCGACGTTCACAGATTGGTTCTACTTGTGGGTTATAAATTTGACGAAAAAATACAGTTCGTTTCAGAAATTGAAGTGGAACACGTTGAAGAAATTTATGTTGAACAGGCATTTGTTAACTATGCAGTTGGGAATAACGTAAGCATACGAGGGGGATTAATGTTAGTTCCAATGGGAATAATAAACGAATACCACGAACCAACCACATTTAATGGAACTTCCCGCCCTGCAGTAGATCACGATATTGTGCCAACCACTTGGCGTGAACTGGGAGTAGGGGTTACTGGTCGTTTTCCTGAAATCTCCTTAGGATATCAGGCCTATATTTTTAATGGTTTTAAATCCACAGCTTCAGATGGAGATGGTGGAGTAAACGGATTTTTAAAGGGAAAGGACGGTTTACGAGGAGGCCGCCAAAAAGGAATAGAGTCCACTGTGGACAGCCCTACTTTTTCAACAAAGCTAGATTATTATGGAATCCCCGGACTGCGCTTGGGACTATCTGGATATTTTGGACAAACCCAGGCTGAAGACGATGTGGAAGATTTGGACGGTGCAAATATTGGAATCTCCATGATTGGGTTCGATGCACGTTATGCCTTCCGTAAATTCACGGCCCGTGGCGAATTTGTATATGCTTCCCTTACAGACACAGACGACTACAACACGCTTACTGGAAAGGACTTGGGTAGTGCGCTTATGGGTTTTTATGTAGAAGGGGCATATAATTTATTGCCATTAACAGCAAAACAGAAACTTTTTGCATTTGCCCGTTATGAACAATATGACACACACGCAAACACAGAAGGTGGCCTTGTTCGCAATGATGCCTTTAACCGTCAAGATATAACAGTGGGTTTATCTTATCATATCACAAATGGGGTAGTTGTAAAAGGCGATTATCAAATTAAGGACAATGCTTTGGAGGGTGCTGAGGTTTCGAACCAACTAAACTTTGGAATTGGCGTTTGGTTCTAACAAAATCCCTGCGAAGGCAGGGATCTTTTGTTTTCATTTAAATATCTTTGCTCTATGAAAATTACCTTCCTACTTTTTATTGTAACGCTGTTCTTGGTATCTTTTTCCGATCAGGTAAGTGTAGTAAAAAAAGCAGATAAAGAAATAGCAAAATTTTACGGAACTGAAAATTTTTCGAAAGAAATTATTTCAGTTCCAAAGGATTTAAATGCCAAAACCCTTTCGGAATTTGGAAAACAAAATCTTTTTAAGATTAATTCGGGATCTAAATTCCTTGGGTATGGTTATATAGGGAATGCACCCAGCAAAACCGCTACTTTTGATTATTTGGTTTTGTTTGACAAGGATTTTGTAATTACAAAAAGCAAAGTGCTCGTGTACCGTGAAGAATATGGTGGTGAAATAGGGAGTAAACGATGGTTGCAACAATTTGAAGGTAAATCATCCACTTCCACAGAACTTGTTTATAACCAGAATATCATTCCAATCAGCGGGGCTACCATTTCGGTAAGGTCCATGACCACAGAAATGAATGCATTATTAAAAAGTATTGCGGTTCTACAGAAATCAAATATTCTATAAATGCAACTTCAGGGTCTCATCCATACACTTCCTAATTACGTAAAACAGTTTATAGCGGCTTTCGTCATTGTCTTGAGCGTGGGTTATTTCACAGGTCTCAATTTTGTGCGTCAAACAGATTCAGCTTCCCCAAATGGTTTGGAAGAAAATTATCTAGGCAATGAGGAAGTTGAAGATGTTGCTGTAATGAAATTCAAAAAAGGGGAGCGCGAGATGCTTACAATTTTGCATACCCATATTCTTTCTATTTCGTTTATCTTTTTTATGTTGGGTGGTTTGGTGGCTATCACTTCACTTTCGTCAAAGCTGAAGGCTTTTTTAATGATTGAACCTTTTGTATCTATTCTTTTAACCTTCGGCGGTATCTATTTTATGTGGAAAGGTGTTTTGTGGATGAAATGGGTGGTCATGATCTCCGGCATTTTAATGACGGTAGTTTATGTTTTGGCGGCTGGAGCGGTATTATGGCAATTGGCTTCTTCAAAAAATAAATAGCAGTGCTAATCTTTTTAGCGAATATGTCTTTCGATATAATTCACAATTCAGAATTCATAATTCTTAATTTTTTTACTGTACATTTGCACGCAATTAATAGTTAACCACTTTCGCTCTTGAAAGTTAATTTAATTGCAATGACTGCACACGATAACAAAATTCTTGGGGAAGGCCTTACTTACGACGACGTACTTCTAGTGCCTGCCTATTCTGAAGTTTTACCACGCGAAGTTTCCATCGCCACAAGATTTTCACGAAACATTACATTGAACGTTCCTATTGTTTCCGCAGCAATGGATACTGTTACAGAAAGTGCTATGGCCATTGCCATTGCCCGCGAGGGCGGTATTGGCGTGCTTCATAAGAATATGACTATTGAGCAGCAGGCTGCCGAAGTGCGAAAGGTGAAACGTGCCGAAAGTGGGATGATCATAGACCCTGTAACTTTGAAAAAAGGAAATACAGTAGGTGATGCACAAAAAACAATGCGCGAATACAGCATTGGGGGAATCCCGATTACTGATGATGCTGGAAAACTTATAGGAATTGTTACCAACCGCGACCTTCGTTTTGAAAAGGATTTGAAACGTCCATTAAGTGAGGTGATGACTTCGGAAAATTTGGTTACAGTTGCGCAAGGAACTTCTTTAAAGGAAGCTGAGATAATTCTTCAGCAGAACAAAATTGAAAAATTACCTGTGGTAAGCAATGAGGGAAAACTTCTTGGCCTTATCACTTTTAGGGATATTACAAAACTTACCCAAAAACCCATCGCCAATAAAGACAAATACGGAAGACTCCGTGTTGCCGCCGCTTTGGGTGTTACCGCCGATGCTTTAGAAAGAGCTGAAGCTTTGGTAAATGCGCAGATAGATGCTGTGATTATAGATACTGCGCACGGCCATACAAAAGGCGTTGTTGAGGTTTTGAAAAAAGTTAAACAAAAATTTCCGGAATTGGATGTAATCGTTGGAAATATTGCAACAGCAGATGCCGCAAAATATTTGGTTGAAGCTGGTGCCGATGCAGTGAAAGTTGGAATTGGTCCAGGCTCCATTTGCACTACACGCGTAGTCGCTGGTGTTGGTTTTCCGCAATTTTCAGCGGTACTTGAAGTTGCCGCGGCCATAAAAGGTAGTGGCGTTCCAGTAATTGCTGATGGTGGAATTAGATATACCGGTGATATTCCTAAGGCTATTGCAGCTGGAGCTGATTGTGTAATGCTAGGTTCTCTATTGGCTGGAACGAAGGAATCTCCTGGCGAAACCATTATTTACGAAGGAAGAAAATACAAGTCTTATAGAGGAATGGGTTCTGTGGAAGCTATGAAACAAGGCTCCAAAGACCGCTATTTTCAAGACGTTGAGGATGATATTAAAAAATTGGTTCCAGAAGGAATTGTTGGACGCGTACCCTATAAAGGCGAATTGGTGGAAAGTATGACCCAGTTCATCGGTGGACTTCGTGCCGGAATGGGTTATTGTGGCTCCAAGGATATTGAGACTTTAAAAGAAACTGGACAGTTTATTAAAATAACAGCTTCAGGCATCAATGAAAGTCATCCGCATGATGTTACCATTACCAAAGAATCACCGAATTATAGTAGATAAAATTTAAATGTAAAAAGCTTTAAGCGAAAAGCTTATAGAAATACTGTTATTAAAAGCACTGGAGGTTTCTGGTGCTTTTTTATTTTAGGGTATTGAGTAATTCTTTAAAATAATTGAAGATTGTTTCCAGTTGGGCACTGTCTCTTTTCTTCAATTGCGCAGTGTATAAAATTTGATTGTTTTGACAAGTGATCTTTGATGCTCGAAAATAAAGCAAAGCACGGGTATATTGGTTTAAAAGCAATTTTTTAGTCAGTTCAGTTTTTCCTCCTTTTAAGCTGTATTGAGGAGATCGGAAAATTATACTTGTAAACAGAAGTTTTCTAATTTCGGAAGTAGTTGTTTGTGTAATTAATAAATTTTTCGGGCTGATAGTTATATCGATGCGTCTTTTCCATTGACAATTAAATTCATAATTTTTACCATTTATGGGAATGGTTTCGGTTATTTCACCAAAAGGATTATTGTTTATTTGCTTACTTATTTCTTGGTGCGTCATTGGAATTAATTTTTTCCTCTAAATGTTTTAAAATTGAAATAAACCCTTCAAACTGGGTCTCATTATCAATTCCTTTTGCTGGAGTAAGTATAATTTTTGAATTATTTTCTTTAGGAATGCGGATGTAAACCTTTTCTTTTTTGAGTTTGCTAATAATTGAATCCCCTTCAGTAATTTCTTTAATTAATTTTTTGTCACTTTTGAAGATATAACCTTCTTTGATTGCTTTTCTTTTTGATGGAAAAACCCTTTGAAGTATTCTTTCCCAGAAGGAAACGGGATATATTTCTAATTTCTCACCAACCTTATTCCGTAAATGTAGTGTTATTCTGAAAGGTTCCGCAGTGGGAATTCCCCCGCCCACTTCATTCAGATTAACCGAGATTTTTGATCCTCCAATAGTAAAGTATGCACTTTTGGGTTGATAAATCAATTTACCAATAGGTGAAAAGGCTTCCTTTATGTTTTCTTCTGTATAGTGACCGCCATTTTTTTCTGCAAAACTTTTAAGAAGATCCATATTATACAATTCTGAAGTTCTTCAAATATAACAATTTCCAAAAAGTACATTCAAAAAAAACGTGAAGCTAATAGCTCCACGTTTATATTTTTTTAAATGAAGGGGTTAGGTTATTTGCCTTCCATTTCTGGAGTTATGGCAATACCCAGTTCCAGTAGAATTGGAACGGTAAGGTCATACTCTGGATCTAAATAAACCAGATCCTGTGTGGTCTGCATTACTTGTGTGTAGTTTTGTGCTTTTGCAACTTTGTCCAAGGCTACGCCTATTTTTTGGTATAATGGTTTAAGGGCTTCCGTTTGTTTAATGTCCATCAGTTTGGCACCGTTCTGTTGGAATTTCTGGATGTCTTGTTCCATATTTAGTATTGAAGTCTGCTTTTCACTTTTCTGCACTTCAGTAAAAGTTGCCTCACCTTGTTTGTAATCTTCTACAAGTTTTTTGTACTCGTCCACTTTTTTGTTGAGGTCAATATCCAGTTGTGCTCCGTAGGTTTCCATTTCGGTTTGAACGGTTATCAGTTCAGGCATTTTAGAAAGAATATACTCTATGTCAACAGCGCCAACTTTTCCTTGTGCGAAGGTTGAGAGAGAAATAAAAAATACGGCAATTTTAAGAAATTTCATTTTGTTTGTTTTTAAATATTCAGAGCGCAATATTACTATAAATATCGCAAATAAACAGGGTGTTATATTCAGCGTTTGTAAAAAATATAATCAGTAACAAGAGGCTCCAGTCCTTTGCTTTTTAAAAGGCTCATTAACTGTCCGCGATGATAGGTACTGTGATTGATGATGTGAAAAAATATTTCACTTATAGTATTGGTGAAATTTTGCCCTTTGCCGTTGGTGTATTTTATAGGTTTGTTTAATTCTTTTTTATCAAGAATTTCTATACTGTGCTCAAAATTTTCGTTGTTGATGTTTTGTAGATCAATAATTTCCAAGTGTTGCCAAACCGAAAGGGCGGGAACAACTCCAAAAATACGGTGGTTCCAAACGTGGTGGGCGTTTAGGGTATGGCTGGTCAAAAGGCTTATTTTTTCTGAATAGACTTCAGCGTTTTTGATCAACACCTCAATTAGCTGCTGATTGCAGCTGTATGTGTATTCAAATGTATCTTGAAAAAATGCTTTCACTGTTCGTCATAAATTTGTCCACGTGTGGGTTTCAGGGTTTCCCTTAATGTATTCATCAGGTTTTTTTCAACTACGAAAAAGGCTATATGGTGCATTTGCGTCATTTCTTCGTGGCCTGTAAAAGTGTTATTTAATTTTTCTGCTTCGGCAAATTCGGAAAGATGCTTTGCGTGGTGCTCGGCAATATGCTTTGCATTCGGACCTCGAAAGTCCCATATAAGTTTTACTCTTTCAATCATTTATATCTATTTATCCTGCTAATAACTTTGATTTGAGAATTACTTTTTGCAGTTCTATATATTAGCTTTTGCAAGTTACGGGTTTTAAGAATATTTTAAAAAGTGGCAAACACTATATTTATATTAAATTCGTTTGCTTTTCGGGTGTAAGTTCCCGTAGCTTTTTGCTATTTTTGCACCTTTGCCCACCAAAGCTTAAGCGTAGGTGCGTCGCTTCATTAAAAATAAATATTCAACAGAGATGAAAAATTTTCTTACCGTATGCATTTTGGCCTTTTTGAGCGCCACAACCGTTTTTTCACAAAATAAAAAAGAAGTATTGATGACCATAGACGGCAAGCCCGTTTATGCAAGCGAATTCGAACGTGTTTACAAGAAAAACCTTGATCTTGTTCAGGACGAATCTCAAAAAGACATTGACGGTTATCTACAACTCTTTATTGATTATAAGCTGAAAATCGCCGAAGCCCAAGCCCAAGGCCTAGACAAAGAAGAAAATTATTTAACGGAATTCTCTAAATACAGAGACCAACTTTCAAGAAATTATCTTTTTGAGGACAAGGTTACCGAAGAACTTGCCAAAGAAGCCTACGAACGTGGTAAAGAAGATATAGAGGCTTCACATATTTTGATTCGTATTGATTATGAAGCATTGCCACAGGATACTTTGGCTGCTTACAACAAACTAAAAGGTGTTCGCGAAAGAGCATTGAAAGGAGAAGATTTTACAAAGCTTGCAAAAACCTATTCTGAAGAACCTGGAGCAAAAGAATCTGGAGGTAATTTGGGCTATTTCACGGTATTCAATATGGTTTATCCTTTTGAAACTGCTGCCTATAACACTAAGGTTGGTGAAATTTCAGACATTGTTCGCACCAGTTTTGGATATCATATTATAAAGGTTAATGACAAAAGAGCAAGAATGTCAAAAATATCAGTGTCGCATATTATGATTTCAGATAAAAAAGGGGCAAAAAACTTCAACCCAGAAGAACGCATCAATGAAATCTACGCTATGCTGAATCAGGGTGAGAATTTTGAAAGCCTTGCCAAGCAATTTTCCGATGATAAAAATTCTGCTATAATGGGCGGTAAATTGAAGCCTTTCACAAAAGGCGACCTTCGTGCCCCAGAATTTGAAGATGCTGCTTATGCACTTAAAAACGTTGGCGATTTAAGCAAACCTGTAAAAACTGATTTTGGCTGGCACATTATACGTTTGGACGAAAAATTCCCTATGGAAACTTTTGAGCAGCAAAAACCAGAGCTTGAGAAAAAAGTAAATGAAGGTGACCGATCTAAAATCGTTACCAGCGCTACGAACAAAAAAATTAAGGAGAAATACGGCTTCAAGAAAGAGGAAAGCTACTTGCCTTATTTTGATACCTACCTTGGCGATGATATTTTGAAAAGAAAATGGGTTATGACCCCAATACCGGCAGATCAGGATAAAACGCTTTTTGTTATTGGCGATAAAAAATCAACCTATTCAGATTTTGCAAAATATATAGAAGAGCGTCAAAAAACCACACGTCCTTACAAACTGAAGGAAACCCTTTTGGTTGACTTTTACGATGAGTTTGAAACCGAGGAACTGAAAGATTATTTTAAAGAAAGACTTGAGTATGAAAATGAAGACTACGCCGCTATTCTTAATGAATACCGCGATGGTCTTTTAATTTTTGACGTGATGGATAAAAACATCTGGCAAAAGGGTAAAAATGATTCTATAGGCATTCAAGAATACTACAATAAGACCAAACAGAATTACCTCTGGAAACAGCGTGTAGATGCTGATATATATGCAGCTACATCAGAGGTGATTGCAAAGCAGGCACAAAAAATGTTGGGTGAAGGGAAAACAGCAGAAGAAATAAAAACCGCACTGAATACGGATGACAAAGTAAATGTCCTTATCACTCCAGGCGTTTTTGAAATTGACCAGCGCGAACTTCCAACTAACCTTGAAATCAATAAAGGGGTTTCTAAAATTTATCCAAGCAATGATTCATTTGTGGTTGTTAATATTAAAGAGATAATTGCTCCCGGGCCAAAATTGTTGGAAGAAGTAAAAGGAAAAGTATTGAGCAACTACCAAAACGATCTTGAGGCTTCTTGGATGGAGAGTTTACATTCAAAATATAAAGTAGATGTAAACAAGAAAACTTTAAAACACGTTAAGAAACAACTGAAGTGATAAAGCATTTTCTTTATATAATACTATGCTGCGCATTTTTTGTTTCCTGTGATTATTTTAAGCAGGGTACAGAACAAAAAGATGTAATTGCGCGTGTGAATGATAGTTATTTATATGAAGAGGACATTGCAAAATTAATTTCTGAAAATACTTCGCCAGAAGATAGCACCCTCATAGTTAACAATTATATAAACCGTTGGGCAACTCAGCAATTGCTTATTGATCAAGCGAAAATAAATCTTACGGCGGAAAAGCTGGAGCAATTTGATAAACTTGTTCAGGAATATAAAACGGATCTACTTACTGAGGCTTATAAAAATGTAATTGTTAGCAAACAGTTGGATAGTATTATTTCGGAACAGGAATATCAAGAATACTACGAGCAAAATAAGGAAAACTTCAAACAGAAAGATTTACTCGTAATGCTTCGTTATGTTCAGCTTCCCTTAAATTACGATGGACTGGCGTCTGTAAAGGAAAAACTGAATCGTTATAATGAAAAAGACAGAAAATCGCTAAATAGTCAGGATTTCCAATTTATATCTTCAAATTTCAATGATTCCGTGTGGATCAAAAAAGACGTTTTACTCAATACCTTACCAGTATTAAAGGACAATAGTGAACAAGTGTTAAAAAAATCCAATTTTGCACAATTGCAAGATTCATTAGGAGTATATTTGGTGAAAATTGAAAATGTGCTTAATCCCAATGATACAGCGCCCTTTTCCTACATTAAGCCAACTTTGAAACAAATTATTTTGAACAAAAGAAAGCTTGAGCTAATAAAAAAATTAGAAACAGATATTACAAAAGATGCTATTGAAACAAATAATTTTGAAATTTTTAAAAATGAATAAATTTTTATTGGTATTGCTATTTTCAACTGCAGTACTACAAGCCCAAGTTGTATTGGAGCCAGATAGTACAGGTGTTGTGAAAAGCAATGACTCGCTAATGGTGCAACAGCAAATGCAACGCGATACACTGAAACCTTTCAAGCGATATAAAGCCGAAGGCGTTAGTGCTGTAGTGGGCGAATACGTTATTTTGGATAGCGATATAGACAAAGCCTATGTAGAAATGCAGTCACAAGGAATGTCGATAGAAGATATTACCCGCTGCCAATTAATGGGTAAATTGATGGAGGACAAACTCTATTCACATCAGGCAAAGCAAGACAGTATTTTGGTGCCAGATGCCGAAATCAACGGTATGATTGACCAACAGATGCAGTATATGATAAGTGAACTTGGTAGTGAGGAAAAAGTTGCTGCCTATTACAGAAAAGACAATATAGCAGAACTGAAAAAAGAACTTTTTGAAGCTAATAAAAGCTTAAAACTTGCCCGTATGATGCAGGATAAAGTGATTGAAAAAGTAGAGGTTACCCCAGAAGAGGTGCGAACATTTTTCTTTTCAATTCCTGAAGAAGAGCGCCCAGTTTTTAGTGCTGAAATAGAGATTGCGCAGTTGGTGGTCGATCCTGAAATATCACAGCAAGCAAAAGATGAGGTTATTGCAAAACTAAACGCTATGCGCGCAGATATTATAGATAACGGCGCCAGTTTTTCTACGAAAGCAGTTTTATATTCCCAGGATCCTGGTTCAAATTCTAAAGGAGGTCTTTATACAGGCGTAAAAAGAGATTCGCCTTGGGCAAAAGAATTTAAGGATCAGGCATTTTCACTTTTGGAAGGAGAAATAAGTGAACCTTTTGAAACTGAATTTGGGTATCATATTCTATATGTCGAAAAAATCCGTGGACAGGAAGTTGATGTAAGACACATTTTGATGTTCCCAGAAGTTTCGCAACAATCAATTGATGCAGCTCAGAAAAAGATTGAAGATATAAAAACTCAAATTGATTCTGGGGAGATTACATTTGCGGAAGCCGCCAGAAAAAACTCTGACGATAAAGATACCCGAAACAATGGTGGTCAGCTATTAAATCCAATTTCATTTGATACAAAATTTGATCTTACAAAGATGGATCCGGCCCTTAGTGCACAAGTTTACAACTTGAAGGAAGGCGAAGTTTCAAAAATCTTTACAGACCGTGATCGTACCGGAAAAAGTAGTTTGAAAATACTTACCGTTACCAAAAAATACCCAGAACACAAAGCAGATTATTCTAAAGATTACGAACGCATCAAGCAATTGGCGCTTCGCGAAAAGCAGATTAAGGTAATCAACAAGTGGCAGAACGAGAAAATAAAAGATACGTATATTAGTATCAACCAAGATTACCAGGATTGTGAGTTTGCCGGTAATTGGATGAAAAAATAATAGCGAAAAAAAATATGTCAGACGTAGCAGCGGTAACGCAACTGGTTTCAAAATACAATGCCCTTAGGCAGGAAATTAAAAAAGTAATAGTAGGTCAAGATGAAGTGGTAGAGCAAGTGTTGCTCGCCATATTTTCAGGAGGTCATGCATTGCTAATTGGCGTTCCCGGACTTGCGAAAACTCTATTGGTAAACACCGTTGCGGAAGCTCTTGGCTTGAAATTTAAAAGAATCCAGTTTACGCCAGATTTAATGCCCAGTGATATTCTTGGTTCAGAAATTTTGGATAAGGACCGTGAGTTCAAATTTATAAAAGGGCCAATCTTTGCCAATATTATTCTTGCAGACGAGATTAACCGAACGCCACCAAAAACCCAAGCCGCGCTTTTGGAAGCAATGCAGGAACGAGCCGTTACGGTTGCAGGTCACCACTATAAATTAGATTTGCCTTACTTTGTACTTGCTACACAGAACCCAATAGAGCAGGAAGGAACCTATCCATTGCCAGAGGCACAGTTGGACCGTTTTATGTTTGCAATAAATCTGGAATATCCTTCATTTTCTGAAGAAGTTGAAGTGGTTAAACAAACAACCACGGGCGAAACCCAAAAAGTAAATGCACTTTTTACAGCTCAGGAAATTATTGATTTCCAACAGTTAATCCGAAGAATCCCAGTTGCAGATAACGTTGTGGAATACGCAGTTACTTTAGTGGGAAAAACACGTCCAAACAGCTCCACAGCAACGGAAACCGTAAAAAATTACATTGATTGGGGTGCTGGTCCTAGAGCTTCACAGAATTTAATTTTAGCTGCAAAATCACACGCTGCACTTCACGGTAAATTCTCTCCGGATATTGAAGACGTTCAAAAAGCAGCAATCGGGATTTTAAGACACCGATTGATAAAAAATTACAAAGCCGAAGCCGAAGGACTGAGTATTGAAGAGATTATTAAAAGCTTATATTAAATAATCTTCGGTTTTCTTTTCATATTTCGTAAACCTTCGACTTGTAATATTTTGAAATTCTTAATATTACCTATCTAAAATTACCAAATCAACAATTATATTCAATAATATTTAATATTTAGTGAAATATATTCACTGAATAAGCAATTCTATTAAATATTTTTTAATTATTCTGAAATTTTGTAATTTCGCAATCAACAAAAATTACAACTATGGCTTTTGATATTGATATGATTAAAAAGGTTTATGCCCAGATGGCTGAACGTGTTGATAAAGCACGTGAAATCACAGGGAAACCACTTACTCTTTCTGAAAAAATATTATACTCCCACCTTTGGGATGGCACTCCTAATAAAGCTTTCCAACGTGGAAAAGATTATGTGGATTTTGCTCCGGATAGAATTGCTTTACAAGATGCAACTGCACAAATGGCACTGCTTCAGTTTATGCAGGCAGGTAAAAAAACTGTTGCCGTTCCTACAACTACACACTGCGATCACTTAATTCAAGCAAAACAAGGTGCAGCACCAGATTTAAAAAGAGCAAATGAAACCAGTAATGAGGTTTTCGACTTTTTAGAATCTGTTTCAAACAAATACGGAATTGGATTTTGGAGACCGGGAGCAGGAATTATTCACCAAGTAGTTTTAGAAAATTATGCTTTTCCAGGTGGAATGATGATCGGTACCGATAGCCACACTGTAAATGCAGGTGGTTTAGGAATGGTAGCTATAGGTGTTGGCGGTGCAGACGCCGTTGATGTAATGGCAGGAATGGCTTGGGAATTGAAATTCCCAAAACTTATCGGTGTTAAATTGACAGGTGAATTAAATGGTTGGACCGCATCAAAAGATGTTATTCTAAAAGTTGCTGGAATCCTTACCGTAAAAGGTGGAACTGGTGCTATTGTAGAATATTTTGGCCCAGGAGCGAAAAATCTTTCCTGTACCGGAAAAGGAACCATCTGTAATATGGGTGCCGAAATTGGTGCAACAACTTCTACTTTTGGTTATGACGATTCTATGGAACGTTTTCTTAGAGCTACAGACCGTGAAGATATTGCAGATGAAGCAAATAAAATTAGACCGTATTTAACAGGTGATGATGAAGTTTATGCAAACCCTGAAAAGTATTTCGACCAAGTTATTGAAATAGATCTTTCTACGTTGCGTCCACATTTGAATGGGCCTTTCACTCCAGATTTGGCAACTCCTGTTGGTGAGTTAAGTGAAAAAGCAAAGAAAAATGATTGGCCAATTAAAGTGGATTGGGGCCTGATAGGTTCTTGTACTAACTCTTCTTATGAAGATTTGTCTAGAGCAGCTTCAATCGCCCAACAGGCAGTAGATAAAAATTTAAAACCGAAAAGTGATTTCGGAATAAACCCTGGTTCGGAACAAATTCGTTTTACCGCAGAACGTGACGGATTGTTAGATGTATTCGAAAAATTAGGTGCTACAATATTCACCAATGCTTGTGGTCCTTGTATAGGACAGTGGGACCGAAGTGATAGAAAAGGTGATGAAAAAAACACGATTGTACATTCCTTTAACCGAAACTTTTCAAAACGTGCCGATGGAAACCCAAATACCCATGCTTTTGTAGGTTCTCCAGAAATGGTTGCCGCAATCGCAATTTCGGGACGTTTGGATTTTGATCCTATGAATGACACTTTATTAAATGAAGACGGACAAGAAGTAAAATTAGACATACCTGTAGGTTTGGAACTCCCACCAAAAGGTTTTGAAGTGGATGACAATGGCTATTTGGCACCAAAAGAAGATGGAAGCTCTGTTGAAGTTAAAGTTGCAAAAGACAGTGAGCGTCTTCAGCTCTTGGAGCCTTTTGTGCCAATAAAAGATTCTGAACTGCAGGGCGTAAAATTATTGATAAAAGCGTTCGGAAAATGTACAACGGACCATATTTCTATGGCTGGACCGTGGTTGCGTTACCGAGGGCATTTAGATAATATTGCCAATAATACCTTGATTGGCGCCGTGAATGCGTTTAACCAAAAGACAAATTTTGTAAAAAATCAATTCACGGGCGAATATGGTGGTGTGCCAAACGTGCAACGCGAATACAAAGCCAAAGGAATAAAAACTATTGTTGTGGGTGACCATAATTATGGGGAAGGTTCTTCCCGTGAACACGCTGCTATGCAACCAAGATTTTTGGGTGTTGCTGCAGTTTTGGTGAAATCATTCGCTCGTATCCACGAAACAAACCTTAAAAAACAAGGAATGTTAGGATTGACCTTTGCCAATGAAGCAGATTACGATTTGATCCAAGAAGACGATACTTTCAACTTTGTGGATATTGCAGATTTTTCTGAAGGGAAACCGTTGACGCTTGAAATAGTTCATAAAGACGGCAGTAAAGACACTATTAAAGTGAACCATACTTATAATGATGCGCAAATAAAGTGGTATCGTGAAGGCTCAGCATTGAATTTGATAAAAAAGCAAAACGCTTAAAATATATCAATTTTATAAACCTGACAGTAATTGCATATAATGAAGCAATATAAGCTGTCAGGTTTTTTTATACGATAAAATTATGATACCATTTCTTAAGAAAAACTGGAGCAACATCTTATTCTTTGGATTTGCGGCCTTACTTATTTTTCCCCAAACCCGAATGCCAATTCAGGTTTTCGTACAAAGATTAGTTGCTGTTTCGCCTTCAGAAAAGTCTGAAACGGATTGGGAAAAACTTGAAGATTACAATTGGAATTTGCAAAAAATAAATACTGAAGAAATAAACTTCTCACAGTCAAAAGGAAAAGTAGCGATAGTAAACTTTTGGGCTACTTGGTGCCCGCCCTGTGTTGCTGAAATGCCTTCATTCCAAAAACTATACAATAAGTATGGTGATAAAGTGGATTTCTATTTTGTTACTTCAGAAAAGCCAGAAAAAATAGTGAACTTTATGGCGAAAAATGGATATACTTTGCCCATCTTTCTTCAAACTTATGAAGCACCAAAACAGTTGCAATCTCAAGCTCTGCCCACAACTTATGTAATTTCTAAATCTGGAGAGATAGTTATTGATGAAGAAGGTGCGGCGGATTGGAACAGCAAAAAAACTCAAGCACTGTTGGACCAACTTCTTAGTAAATAATCTGGTGAAAAATTAACCCGGAAAATAATTTTCTTTAATAGACCTCATTTCTTTCTTTCCTTCCGCAATAGCAGTGATTTCAATCCACAACTTTGGAGTTATCAAAGATTTTAAAGGTTGTTCTATTTTAATGATGTTCGGAAAATTTTTAATGAGTTGTTTGTCCCAAGTTTGATAATGGTTTAAAAGATCGTCCGGATATACTGTTTTTCGTCGAGTCCCTTCATCAATGCCTTTAAAAGGTTCCGAAACATTTAGATAGCCATAATCGTCAGTCAGTTCTTCACCAGGCTGAATATCGCGGATGGCTATTTCAAAATCATAAGCTGTAGATATGCAATTGCTTTTAAAACTGTGGTTTACATAACGGCCATAATCCCAGCACAGCACATGATTTCCTTTGTTGTTTCGGTAACAATAAGTATCTAAAATGTCCTGATATAACGGATTCATTTTCTTTAGCTTGGACGGTGTAAACTCGCGATCCAAATCATCTAAAGCCCACGTTATAGTTCCTGCTGGTATAAATTGAGTAGCAACAACACCGTATCCAATTTCGTTGCTGATAAATTTTAGTTCAGTTTTAGGGTGTATCATAAATAGGTGTAATTTTTATGATTAAATGTAATGTAAAATCTTAATTGATTTACATTTACTGATCTGTTGTATATAAAATTTTAATGCCGTTAATTTGCTGATTTTTCTTTGGAAATCTATCTTAATCAGCAATATTTTTTGAGGGATATTTTTCTCTGAATTTTTCCATCAAAACATAAATAGTTAGGAGCATACTCATGGCATAAATACTATCTTCAATAGGTACGGTTCCAATTCTGATTCCCAAGTTTTCGGCATCGTTGTACCAAACCACTTGCTCGTGGATCCAGCTTCCCGTGAGAAATCCGTTCACGATAAAAAAAGGAACCAAAAGAACTAGGAATACAGGAAAGAAAATGTTTAAAGCCTCACGTTTATAATTATAAACCAAAGCCAATAAAACGATTGCATAACCGAAATTTATCGCTGTGTACCACCGATCGTAAAAATATAGTAAGGTGGCATTTAATATTGTTTGAAGGGAAAAATAAACGATCGAGGTGGTTTCGCTCGATATTGAAAACTTCGGCACTAAATTTTTAAAGGCATATAAGGTGAAAAGGCAAGCATAGGGGATACAGATGAAGAATAGCCATTCCTCCAGCGGAAGGTTTCCCAATTTTATACCAGAAAGATATTTTTCGTTGAACCCCCAAAAGCCATTTTGTGTAAAAATAATGTCCCAAGGAATAAAAAAAGCCATCATTATAAATGTGGCAGGTAAGAAATATATCCACAGCTTATAAAACTTCAGTTTTGGGTGAAAGCTGAAAATAAATGGTATGCTGAAAGAAGCTATGTTCAACAAAAAATATAATTGCCACATAGTCTATTTCTTGAAATATTTTAAGGGTGGAAAAAGCATTCCAAAACATTCTCCTTTTTCTTTGCCCAGATGCTTGTGGTGTATTTTATGTGCTCTTCTAATTCCACGTGCATACCAGTTATTGGCATTTCTGAACATTTTGAAACGCTGATGGATAAAAATATCGTGCACAAAAAAATAAGCTAGTCCGTAAGCAAAGATCCCTAAGCCGATGGGCAATCCTGCCCAAAAACCAAAATAGCTCCAACCTACAAAACAACTTATACTCACCAATGCGTAAAAAATGAAAAAATAATCGTTACGCTCCCACCAACTGCTGTGGTCTTTATGGTGGTGATCTTTGTGCAGTTTCCACAGAAAGCCGTGCATAATATATTTATGGGTGAACCACGCCATAAATTCCATAATGCAGAAAGTGGTTATGAAAATCAATATCCAAAGAGCAGTTGTCATTTTTAGAAGTTAAATGGGGATTAGTAATTCTAGATTCGTTGATAAGAATATTTTTAATTTTTTCTTATTTCACCAAATTTAATTGATATTTCACATAGCTTCGCGTTAAAAGACCTATTTTTTCAATATTTGGAACTCGAATTCTGGCATTTTTTATTTCAACTGCAGGTGTTTGTTGAAGCTTTTTCAAAAGCCTTTTATAGTATCTATACGCAATAAAAACACCAAGCTTTGCTTCGTGTGGCAAAAGCAGAATTCCTTGGTAACCCTTATTAAAGTTATCTGTTATTTCTTCAACGATCTTCTGTTTTGAAATCTCATCAAGCGCATCTAGATTAGTATTTGGAAAGTAGGTTCGGCTAAGGGTTTCATGATCTTCTTTCAAATCGCGCAAAAAATTCACTTTTTGAAATGCGGAACCTAGATTCATTGCAGATTCTTTTAGTGAGCTATATTTATCCACATCACCTTTAACGAAAACTTTTAAGCACATCAAACCCACCACATCTGCAGAACCGTAGATATATTCGTTGAATTCTTCTGCAGTGGCATAATTGCTTTTTGTAAGGTCCAACCGCATACTGCTCATAAAAGTATCAATCAATTCTTTATCAATATTGTATTTGTAAACCGTATTTTGAAAAGAATTCAAGATGGGGTTAAGGCTTATGCGGTCTTGTAATGCCTCCTCCAAAGCATTTTCAAAACGTTTGAAAAGAATTTCCTTTTCATAATCATGAAAAGAATCCACAATTTCGTCCGCAAAACGCACGAAACCATATATATTGTAAATGTCTTGCCTAATGGAAGGACCCAGCATGCGGGTAGCCAATGAAAAGGAAGTGCTGTAAGTTTCAGTTACTTTTTTACTGCAAGACTCAGATACTATGTCAAAAAGTTCTTTCAATTTCTTTGTTCTTTTTCAATTAAACCTGCTACTAATTTTCCAGATATCAATGCTGGAGGTACTCCTGGACCAGGAACAGTTAGCTGCCCCGTAAAGAATAGATTTTTTACTTTTCCGCTTTTCAGTTTTGGTCTTAAAAATGCCGTTTGCAGTAGGGTGTTCGCCAGTCCGTATGCGTTTCCTTTATAACTGTTATAGTCAGAAACGAAGTCATTTATACAAAAGGATTCTTTAAATATAACATTTTTTTTCACCTCTTGGTTGGTTATTTTTTCAAACCTAGTCATAATTTTTTCAAAATACTCTTCCCTTATTTCAGGTATATCATCTAGTCCAGGTGCCAATGGAATTAAAAAAATCCCTGCTTCTTTACCTTCTGGTGAAACACTTTTATCGGTTTTTGAAGGGAAGCTTGCATAAAAAAGTGGTTCTTCCGGCCATTGAGGTGCGTCGTATATTTCTTGGGAATGCTTGTCAAAATCCACATCGAAAAATAAAGTATGATGATTTACATTTTCAATTTTTTTATCGAAGCCTACGTAAAAAAGTAGGGCAGAAGGAGCAAAGGTTTTCTTTTGCCAATATTTTTCAGAATACTGACGAAATTTTTCATCTAAAAGTGTTTCTGTATGGTGATAGTCTGCGCCGCTTAAAACAAAATCGGCTTCCATCTTTTCTCCATTTATAATTAAATTTGATGCTTTTCCATTTTCAACAATTATCTTTTCAACATTTTGGTCTGTTTTAATTGTTACGCCAAGTTCCTCTGCAAGAATTTTCATTCCTTCAATCACGGAATACATTCCTTTTTTTGGGTGAAATGTTCCGAGACCAAAATCAGCATAATTCATAAAACTATAAAATGCGGGTGTTTTTGATGGTTTTGCGCCTAAAAACAAAACAGGGAATTCTAAAATTGAAACGAGTTTTGGATTATTGAATTCATTGCGTACTTCCTTACTTATTGTGCTAAAAAATTGTCCGATTTTACGCATCGTTGTAGTTGTGACAAGTTCCATGGGTGAAACGCCTGGACGATACACTAAATCTTTAATGGCAATATTGTAATTATCCAGTGCCAGCTCCATAAATCTTTTAAGCTTTAAGGAACTCCCTGGCTCCTCCTTTTCAAATGTTTCGCTTATTTTTTTTAGCGAGTCTTCAATAGTTATATAATCGTCTATTCCAAAATATACACTGTAAGCTGGATTCAATTTTTCCAGTTTGTAAAAATCTGAGGGGGCTTTTCCGAAATCTGAAAAAAATCGTTCAAAAACATCTGGCATCCAATACCAAGTTGGTCCCATGTCAAATGTGAATCCATCTCTTTTAAATTGACGGGCCCGCCCACCAATGGTTTTATTTTTTTCGTAAATGGTTACGTTAAATCCCGCTTGTGCTAAATAACACGAGGCTGCAAGCGACGAAAAACCAGATCCAATAACTGATATTTTTTTCATATTGTTTAACAAATTTACAATTTAATTAAACAAAAAAGAAATTGAATGTAAATTTTGGCTTTTATTTAATAATATAAGGAGCTGATGAATGCTAAAGATTTATTTTAAAAGTAATCTAAAAATCAAATGAATCAAAGGTTTTCGATGTGATTCGTAAATTGTTTAAGGTCTTTGAAAAGTTTAACGTTTTTTGTGTTCTTAATGTTTTTCTCGGCTTTACGTCCCAAAACCCAAAGTTCACTAGCGCTTTTGGTGTATATCTCATTTTGAAAATCATTGAGATATTTTTCAAGGTTATCGTTTTCTGGAAGTATTGTGAAATAGGTTACAAAAACAACTTTCGTTTTGCTTTTAAGTAAATGCTTCAAGCTTTCCAAAGGTATATTTGCGCCTAAAAATACTGTTTCAAATCCAGTTGAAATTAGCTCGTAATTTGCATAAAGTAAACCAATCTCGTGAATTTCCTTATAGGGAAGATAAAGTACAAACAACGGAGTTTCCTTATCAAAAACATTTTTTTTATTCTTGGCCGTATGCTCGATTATAGAATGTTTTATCTTTTCTGAAATAAAATGTTCGTGGGATGGGTCGATGGTTCCTGAATGCCAAAGAATACCCATTTCATTTAGTAATGGCACAAATATTTCAGAAAAAACTTCTCGAAATGATTTTTTTTCTAACAATTTTTCAAGGGTAGCATCAAACAACTCCCCATCAAATTCAAACATTGCAGATTTAAAAACATTGCCTATGTATTCAGAATCGATCCCATTAATGTTATTTTTAATTAAGTCCTGAATTTCGATTGAATTTAAGCTTGCTATTTTTGAAATTTTATGGCCTGCATTGTAGAGATAGGCAACATTCAATAATTTTTTCAGATTCTCGAGATCGTATTTCCTGATATTGGTGTCAGTTCGATCCGGTTCAAGAAGATTATAACGTTTTTCCCAAATCCTGATGGTATGGGCTTTAACATTTGAAAGGTTTTCTAGGTCCTTAATGCCAAATTGAGTTTTGACCATTGAAGATTATTTTAATTTTTCTATGTGAAAGTAATAAAAAGAAGTGAGATTGTTTAGAAAAAGATTAAAAACTCTAAACAGATAAATTCAGGTTTTAAGATAATGATGAAAATATAGAAACCTAATACTATAAAAAGTACCCGGGATGGGACTTGAACCCACACGCCCTAAGGACACATGGCCCTCAACCATGCCTGTCTACCAATTCCAGCACCCGGGTGGATGCTTTAAACAAAAAAAGTTAAACGCGAAGTTTAACTTTTTTGTGACCTGGCTGGGGCTCGAACCCAGGACCACCTCCTTAAAAGGGAGGTGCTCTACCAACTGAGCTACCAGGTCTTCCTTTGAATGCGGGTGCAAATATACTATCATTAAATTAATTTTTCAAAACGAAAATCAATTAAATTTGAGAAAAATTTAAAACAGTTGAGAAACAGGGGCTCACAAATGAATTTTTTGTTTTAAAATTAGTTTTGACGTGTGAAATATGTAATTTTCTTCGAGCTCTTTGTTTCTTAAAATTAAATAATAGTACTTTGATCCCTATGAAAAGGCAATTAATAACTGATAAGCCATCCGAAGAAAATAACAGCGATTTCCATATTCCTATTTTAAAAAATATTACTTGTAGATGAAAATAGTCTTGATTGGTTATATGGGAAGCGGTAAATCTTCAGTTGGTAAAAAGCTTGCTGCAGTTTTGGGAATTCCATTTAAAGATATTGATGATGAAATTGAAAAACAGGAAGGCATTTCTATTCCAAGGATTTTTTCTGAAAAAGGGGAAATCTACTTTAGGAAAGTTGAAAATATAGTTTTACAAAGCATTCTTAAAAAGACCGATAGCTTTGTTTTGGCAACTGGTGGTGGTACGCCTTGCTATGGAGATTCTATGAAATTGATATTGGAGCAGGAGGATGTAACATCAATATATTTGAAGCCTTCACTGGATACTTTGGTTAAGCGTATAATTTTAGAAAAAGAAAATAGACCAGTTGTGGCACATCTTAAAACGGAAGAGGAACTAAATGACTTTATAAGAAAGCATCTTTTTGAAAGGGCTTATTTCTATAATCAAGCAGCGTTGATTATAGAAAATGGTGAAGAGAGCGTTAAGGAAACCGTTGAAAAAATAATATTGAAATTATTTTAAAATCGCCCTGTCGTTGTTTTTTTCAAAAATTACCGAAACATTTTCATTCAAAGATGTTGAAAGTGAAATTCCTTTGAAATCTGCTTTTATAGGGTATTTTTTATGGTTTCTGTCCACAAGCACTGCTGTTTTAAATTGTTTCAGCGGCACTTCCAAAAAATGCTTTACACCGTAAATCAATGTAGTTCCAGAATGCAGTACATCATCCACCAACAATAGGGACTTGTTTGTATATTCTTCCTGTTTTAGCGAGGTTTTTATTTCGTTAGTGGGATGCTTTTTATCAATTACCACTTCGCAGAGCAAAACTTTTATAGATGAAATTTTTTCCAATTCCATCTTTATCTTTTTTGCGAGCAGAAAGCCATTAGTCATAATACCAGCAATCACAACTTCCTTTTCGTCCACATTGGTTTCATATATTTGATAGGCTATCCTCTTTATTTTGTGGGCGATCTGTTTTTTATCGAGAATAACGGTGTTTATTTCCTGCATTTGTCTTTTTTTCAAATATAGTTATTACGCTTCATTTTCTTCTTCAGGAGATTCCGTAAAATCATCTAAATCCCTGCGGTCTTTTTTAGTTGGTCTGCCCACCCCTTTTTTTCGGTAATAGGTTTTGGCATATTGAAGCATTTCATTGGTTTCAAAGGCATCTTTTGGTGTAGTGTCTTTCCTGTAAAGATCCACAAGCTTAGCCCCAACACGGCTTGCTGGCAGATCCAGAACTTCAAGTTGATAGTTTATTTGTTCCTTCCGGAGTGTTATAACATCACCTGGATAAACATCACGCGAAGGTTTTACTATATCACCATTTACGCGTACCGAACCTTTTTTGCAGGCCTGGGTTGCCATATTTCTGGTTTTTAGATACCGAACGCACCATAAGTATTTATCGATCCTCATATTATTATCCCAAAAACAACGTTAATGTGGTATGCAAAAATAGCGGAAAATTGTATCTTGCGCCCACAAAAAATTGATGATGACAAAAATTAAATACGGAGTTGCTATTCTAATCATGATGCTCACTATTACCGTTTCCTGTAAAAAGGATGACGATGATGGTCCAATTCCCATACCACCACGGGATCGAGGTGAAGAAGCTGTTAGAGCCCAAGCAGAGATTGAAGAATTTTTGGAAACCCACTTTTATAACTACGAAGAATTTCAAGCAGACCCCGAAAACTTTAAATTGAAGTTTGATACCATTGCAGGCGACAATGCCTCAAAAACTCCTTTAATGGAGCAGGTAACATCAAAGGAAGTGAAAGATTTGGTGGACGATGATGTATCCTATAAATTATACTACCTTAAGGTTCGGGAAGGTGGGGCAGATGAACATCCTCATTTTTGTGACAGAACCACAAATACCTATGATGGAAGGTTGATGAACCTCGATTTATTTGATAGTGCAGTTGTACCGGTTAAATTTGAACTTGTAGATAATCCTCCCACCCCTGGAATAATTCGAGGATTGCAGCAAGCAATTATTGAGTTCAAAGGAGCAGAAGGAGAACCAATTGTTAACCCTGATGGAACACTAACTTTTGAGAACTATGGTATCGGGGCTGTGTTTATACCTTCTGGGCTTGCCTATTTTCAATATCCACCACCTACAGGCGGTCTAAACTCATACGATCAATTAATCTTTTCTTTTGAGTTATTTGATTTTGAAGTAATGGACCATGATGAAGATGGAATAGATTCATATTTGGAAGACCTTAATGGCAATGGCTATTTATTTGATAATGATACTGACGCAGACGGCGTTGCAAATTATTTGGATACTGATGATGATGGTGACGGAAGACTTACAGAATTCGAAATTGAAATAATAAATGGAGTTGTTACCTATCCTGATAGAAATGGAAACGGAATTCCAGATTATTTGGATTCTTCAATTTAACGAATACGAGTTACAAAATAAAAAGAAGCCCCACTTAATTTAAGTGGGGCTTTTTAATTTGTAAAATATTTTGAATTTATTTTTATTTCCGCGCTATAACTTTTTGAACAGCATTTATAATTGCCGAAGCATTCAAGCCATACTTATCCATCAATTGCTCAGGAGTACCAGACTCCCCAAAAGTATCTTGTGTTGCAATAAATTCTTGCGGAGCGGGATGATGCGTAGAAAGTAAACGTGCTACACTTTCACCCAAACCGCCCAAAAAGTTATGTTCTTCAGCAGTTACAACACAGCCTGTCTTTTTAACGCTTTTCAGAATTGCATCGTCATCTAACGGTTTTATGGTGTGTATGTTCAATACATCCGCAGTAACTCCATGTGCGTTTAAAGTTTCAGCAGCTTGTAAAGCTTCCCAAACCAAATGGCCGGTAGCAATAATAGTAACATCAGTTCCTTCCTGTAATTGGACTGCTTTCCCTATCTGGAAATTCTGGTCAGCAGGAGTAAAGTTTGCAACTTTCGGCCTCCCAAAACGAAGGTAAACAGGTCCTTCAAAATCTGCAATGGCAATTGTTGCTGCTTTGGTCTGATTGTAATCACACGTATTAATCACGGTCATTCCTGGAAGCATTTTCATCAATCCAAGGTCTTCCAAAATTTGGTGTGTAGCTCCATCTTCACCTAAAGTAATTCCAGCATGTGAGGCACATATTTTTACGTTTTTACCACTATAAGCAACGCTTTGTCGAATTTGATCATAAACCCTTCCTGTAGAAAAGTTTGCAAAAGTTCCTGTGAAAGGAATTTTTCCGCCGATAGTCATTCCCGCAGCAATTCCAATCATATTGGCTTCTGCAATTCCTATTTGAAAGAAACGATCAGGATGGTTTTCCTTAAATTCATCCATTTTAAGTGAACCCGTAAGATCTGCACAAAGTGCAACAACATTTTTATTCTTCTTTCCAAGTTCCGTCAATCCATCTCCAAAACCTGAACGTGTATCTTTTTTGCCTGTATCTGTGTATTTTTTCATCTGAACTATTTTCAATTTTAATAATCTCCCAAGGTTACAGGGTTTTGTAAAAGCGCAGTTTCTAACTGTTGGTCATTTGGTGCTTTTCCGTGCCAATCGTGGGTGTGCATCATAAAATCAACCCCGTTGCCCATTACGGTGTGCAGCAAAACACAAACTGGTTTTCCATTACCGGTTTTCTCCTTTGCCTTTTTCATTCCAGCAACGATGGCTTTTAAATCGTTTCCTTTTTCAATCTCCATAACATCCCAACCGAAAGCTTCAAACTTAGCTTTTACATTTCCCAATGGAAGTACATTTTTTGTAGCACCATCAATCTGCTGCCCATTTAAATCTACTGTTACAATCAAATTGTCCACATTGTTTCCAGCAGCATACATGATTGCTTCCCAATTTTGGCCTTCCTGTAATTCGCCATCGCCACAAAGTGTATAAATAAGATGACTGTCTTTATTGAGTTTTTTGGCAAGCGCAGCTCCAATGGAAACTGAAATACCTTGTCCCAAAGAACCCGAAGCAATACGAACCCCTGGCAAACCTTCGTGCGTTGTTGGGTGGCCTTGCAAACGTGAATTCAAAAGACGGAATGTATTTAATTCTTCTACGGGAAAATATCCGGCTCTTGCCAAAACACTGTAGAAAACAGGGGATATATGTCCGTTTGAAAGGAAGAAGAGATCTTCCCCAATGCCGTCCATTGTGAACTTCTCATTGCGTTCCATCAATTCATTGTAGAGTGCAACAAAAAATTCGGTACAGCCAAGTGAACCTCCAGGGTGTCCAGAATTAACTTTGTGTACCTGTCGTAAAATATCTCTTCGGACCTGAACAACCAAATCCTCAAGTGCTTTGTAATCTGCCATAATGTGTTTTAAATTTCAGTGTCAAAAGTAAGGTATTCAGCAGGCTGTTCAAAGTTGATACGTGTGCTTTTATTAACGATTTAAAGGTTTTGTTAACATGCCTTTCAATTCTCCATTCAAATTACAGAGGGTTTCGACAACTTGAAGCAATATTCACAATTCATAATTCATAATTCTGAATTAATAAAATTATCTTTGCCCCCTCAATAAAAATTGCTGAATGCACTTTAAATTAGAAGCTACAGATTTACAAAGCAGCGCCCGCGCTGGAACGATAACCACAGACCACGGAGTGATTGAAACTCCAATCTTTATGCCTGTTGGCACTGTTGGCACCGTAAAAGGTGTGCATCAACGAGAGCTGAAAGAAGACATCAACCCAGACGTAATTCTTGGGAATACCTATCATTTGTATTTAAGACCACAAATGCCTGTTCTTGAAAAAGCTGGCGGACTTCATAAATTTATGAATTGGGATCGAAATATTCTGACCGATAGTGGCGGTTACCAAGTGTATTCACTTTCTGCAAATAGAAAAATTAAAGAGGAAGGGGTAAAGTTTAAAAGCCACATTGACGGAAGTTACCATGTGTTTACACCAGAAAATGTGATGGAAATACAACGCACCATTGGCGCCGATATCATTATGGCTTTTGATGAATGTGCGCCTTATCCTTGCGATTATAATTATGCAAAACGTTCCATGCACATGACCCATCGTTGGTTGGATCGCTGCATAAAACACTTGGAGAAAACGCCCTTAAAATATGATTACGGACAAACTTTTTTCCCAATAATTCAAGGAAGTACTTATAAGGATTTAAGAAAGCAATCTGCTGAATATATTGCTTCGGTTGGAGCGGAAGGCAATGCCATTGGCGGACTTTCGGTTGGCGAACCTGCTGAAGAAATGTACGAAATGACAGCGATAGTAACAGATATTCTACCAAAGGAAAAACCCCGTTATTTAATGGGTGTGGGAACTCCGGTGAATATTTTGGAAAATATTGCCCTCGGAATTGATATGTTCGATTGCGTCATGCCAACCAGAAATGGCAGGAATGGAATGCTCTTTACTTCCGAAGGAATTATCAATATCAAAAACAAAAAGTGGGAAGCAGATCTTTCAGTCATAGACCCAATGGGGATTACATGGGTGGATACCGAATATAACAAAGCATACCTTCGCCATTTGTTTACAGTAAATGAAATGTTGGGAAGACAAATAGCCACTATACACAATCTTGGTTTTTACTTATGGTTGGTTCGTGAAGCCAGAAAACATATCTTAGCGGGTGATTTTGCCCAATGGAAAAACGGCATGGTCAAAAAACTGGATCAAAGATTATAAAGATGCTCAGCATACTGGACAGATACATACTTCGTAAATATTTGGGCACTTTTTCGCTCCTTTTGTTGCTGTTCATACCTATAGGAATTACCGTTCACCTTGCGGAAAAGATTGATAAAATTCTCGATAATGAAGTGCCTTTTACAGAGGTAATGATTTATCTCTACAATTTCACTATCTATTTTGCGAACCTACTGTTTCCGTTGTTTCTTTTTCTTTCGGTTATATGGTTCACCTCAAAATTGGCTAATAATACTGAAGTAATCGCTTTTTTAAGTAGTGGTGTTTCTTATTATCGCTTTCTTCGGCCTTACATTATTGGAGCAACACTTGTTTGTATTGCAGCATTGGTTTTCAGTATGTATTTGGCGCCAAAAGCCAGTAAAGGGTTTAACGAGTTTTCTTATGATTATCTAAAAAAAGGAAAACAGGATAGGGACCAAAGCAATGTTTATACCCAGATTAATGATAACGACTATATTTATGTGAGCTATTTTAATGTTACCGAAAAGATAGGAAGCAACTTCACTTTGGAACATTTTGACGGCAACAAAATGACCTATAAAATTAGCGCGACCCAGATAAAGTTTAACGAGAAGGACAGTACTTATACACTTTTCAATTATAACAAACGAAAAATAGGTGAAACGGGAGATATTCTGGAAACCAAAAAGCAACTGGATACCGTCTTTGCATTTGCAATGGAAGATTTAACCCCAGTGACTTATATTGCTGAAACACTTAACTTTTCAGAGCTTAACGATTTTATCAAAAAAGAAAAAGCGCGTGGCTCATCATACATCAATCGGTATGAGGTGGTTCGTTACAAACGGTGGAGTTTGCCTGTCTCGGCCTATATACTAACCATTATTGCCGTTGCGGTTTCATCTGTAAAAAGACGTGGTGGTATGGGTGTAAATCTTGCAATTGGTATAAGCATAGGAATGGTTTTTATCTTCTTCGATAAAATCTTCGGAACCATGGCCGAACAAAGTTCATTTTCTCCATTTATAGCAACTTGGTTTCCGAATTTTGTGTTTGGTATATTGGCAATCTATCTTTTAAGAAATGCGAAACGATAAACTCCTCAATTATCTTCATCTACATTTTATAGTTTTTATATGGGGATTCACCGCCGTTTTGGGTGCGTTGATTTCTCTGGAAGCAATTCCACTGGTTTGGTACAGGATGTTTTTGGCAACTATAATAATTTTTGTATTTCTGAAATTCAAAAAGGAAAAATTAAAATTCTCATTGAGAACATTGGGTGGTTTTGCCTTAGCTGGAATTATTATCGCGCTACATTGGCTCACTTTTTTTGGAGCAATAAAAGCTTCAAATGTTTCGGTTACACTTGCTGTGCTTTCAACAGGAGCCTTTTTCGCATCACTTTTGGAACCGCTTTTTTATAGAAGAAAAATAATTATTTATGAGGTTTTATTTGGACTGGTAGTAATAGTTGGGCTTTATATCATTTTTGATGTGGAAGCTTCCTATACATTAGGTATCATTTTGGCGCTCTGTTCGGCTTTTTTAAGTGCACTCTTTTCAGTAATTAATGGAAAATTTGTGCTAAAACATAAGGCTTCGGCTATATCCTTTTACGAATTGATGTTTGGGGTTTTGGGAATAAGCATTTATTTGGCCTTTGCAGGTAAGTTTACTACAGATTTTTTTACAGTATCTGCCCACGACTGGATATATCTTATAATTTTGGCTTCTGCTTGTACAGCCTATGCATTTATAGCCTCCATACATGTGATGAAATGGATAAGCCCCTACACGGTAATGCTCACAATAAATATGGAACCCGTTTATGGTATTATTTTGGCGCTCATAGTTTTGGGCGATTCTGAAAACATGAGTCCACAGTTTTATTATGGTGCCCTTATTATATTGGTTACGGTAATTGCCAATGGTATTATTAAAATTACTCAAGAAAGAAAACGAAGAAGATTGTCCAACACCTAAAACAAAATTTTATCTTTGTACACCAACCTTTATAAAACGAAGGAAAAAATTATGGAATATCTTGATTTTGAACTCCCTATAAAAGAATTGCAGGAACAATATGAGAAGGCTTGTCTTATTGGCGAAGAAAGCGATGTAGATGTGACCAATACCTGTAAGCAGATTGAAAAGAAGCTTAACGAAACCAAAAAGGAAATTTATAAAAATCTTACCCCTTGGCAACGTGTGCAGCTTTCCCGTCATCCAGATCGTCCATACACTATGGATTATATTAAAGCCATTTGCGGCGATTCATTTTTGGAACTCCACGGAGACCGAGGTTTTAAGGATGATAAAGCAATGGTTGGCGGCCTCGGAAAAATTGGTGATCAAAGCTATATGTTTGTAGGACAACAGAAAGGCTACAACACAAAAACCCGTCAGTTCAGAAATTTTGGAATGGCAAATCCAGAAGGCTACAGAAAAGCATTGCGTTTAATGAAATCTGCAGAAAAATTTAATATGCCAGTGGTATGTTTTGTAGATACTCCAGGCGCATTCCCTGGTTTGGAAGCAGAAGAGCGAGGACAGGGAGAAGCCATTGCCCGAAATATTTTGGAAATGACTCGGCTAAAAGTACCCATTATTGTAGTAATAATTGGTGAAGGAGCAAGCGGTGGAGCTTTGGGAATTGGCGTTGGCGATAAAGTATTGATGCTAGAAAACACTTGGTATTCTGTAATTTCTCCAGAAAGCTGCTCGTCAATATTATGGCGAAGCTGGGAGTTTAAGGAACAAGCTGCAGAAGCCTTGAAACTTACCGCAACCGATATGAAAAAGCTTAAGCTTATTGATGAAATTGTGAAGGAACCTTTGGGTGGCGCACATAGCGATCGAGAGAAAACTTTCATCACAGTTTCAGGCGTAATTGAAAAGCAATATAAAGCATTAAAAATGTTATCCCCAACCGATTTAGTAAAAAACAGAATGGAAAAATATTTGGAAATGGGCGAGTTCAAAAGTTAGATTGTACTATAGCTTTACATTACGTAAATTCGAGGTGGGAGCCTCGGATTTTTTTTTGGCTTATCAACAATATTTTAAAGTTTTCAACAGTTCAATTGTTGATGAACGGTTAATATCGTACTGACGAAAGTCATTCCTTCCTCTTAACATTTTATTTACATTCGCATAATGGAAAAAATCAAACCTCAAACCAGTTTTTCAACCCGTTCTACACAGGTAATATCCCTTGAAAAAGGAAAAATACCTCCGCAAGCACTTGATTTAGAGGAAGTTGTGCTTGGAGCTTTGATGATTGACAAAAAAGGGGTTGATGAAGTAATAGATATCCTACATCCCGAGGTTTTTTACAAGCAAGCGCACCAGCTCATCTTTGAAGCTATTCATAACCTGTTTGAAGACAGCCAACCAGTGGACTTATTAACCGTTTCCACAAAGCTCAAGAAACAAGGAAAATTGGAACTTGTGGGAGGCGAATTTTATTTGATCCAATTGACCCAAAAAGTGTCCTCTTCTGCACATATTGAATTCCATGCGCGCATCATTCTTCAGAAATATATTCAACGAAGTTTGATAAAAATTTCAAACGAAATAATTGAGGATTCCTATAATGAAGGTACCGATGTTTTTGATCTTTTGGACAATGCAGAGGCAAAATTATATGAAGTAACACAGGGAAATATAAAGCGATCTTCTGAAACTGCGCAGAATCTTGTGATTCAAGCGAAAAAGAGAATTGAAGAGATAGCAAACAAAGAAGGACTCTCAGGTGTTCCATCTGGTTTTTCAAAGGTTGATAAGCTTACTTCCGGCTGGCAACCGAGTGATTTGATAATCATTGCAGCCCGTCCAGGTATGGGTAAAACTGCCTTGACACTTTCTATGGCACGAAACATTGCTGTGGAACATAATATTCCCGTGGCTTTTTTCTCTTTGGAAATGTCTTCCGTACAGTTAATAACACGTTTGATTTCTTCGGAAACACATTTAAGTTCCGAAAAACTGCGAACCGGAAATCTTGAAAAGCACGAGTGGGAACAACTAAACGTAAAAGTGAAAGGCCTTGAAAAAGCACCTTTATTTATAGATGATACTCCTTCATTATCAATTTTTGATTTACGAGCCAAGGCGAGAAGACTTTCATCACAGCACGGTATTAAACTTATAGTTGTAGATTATTTGCAGTTAATGACTGCTGGAGGAAGCCAAAAAGGAGGAAACCGCGAACAGGAAATTTCTACTATTTCGAGAAACTTAAAAGCACTGGCAAAGGAATTAAACATTCCTGTAATTGCACTTTCACAGCTTTCCCGTGCTGTTGAAACCCGTGGTGGTAGCAAACGTCCTTTACTTTCAGATCTTCGTGAATCTGGAGCGATTGAACAGGATGCAGATATCGTTTCCTTTATTTACCGTCCCGAATATTACAAAATTGACGAATGGGATGATGAGGAACACACTCCAACAGCCGGACAGGCAGAATTCATTGTTGCGAAGCACCGTAATGGTGGTTTGGACGAAATACGTCTGAAATTTATCGGTCATCTTGGGAAGTTTGAAAGCCTTGATAATTTTGATACACCAACGGAAATTCATTCCAGAATGAACGATGCTGCAAATGATGACACTTTTAAAACAAAGAATCTGCCTTCTCCAAACGAAGCTTTTGGAAGTTCTATGAATGATGATTTTTCTATTGAAGAGGATAATGATGTGCCGTTTTAATAAACTGTAAGTAATTTACCTTAAAAATTGTCGTTATCTTCGCACGATGGCACGTTTTATCCTTATCATATTTTTACTTCTTTTTTCATTAAAAGCTTCAGCTTCCTACATTCTAATCCCAATGGATGTTGAAAGCCAAAAGGAACATCTAAAAGCCTACGGAATTACCTATTGGGTTTTGGAAAAACAGCAAAAAGTGAAATGGTTACTGAACTATCGAGGCGGTTCTTTCTTAATGCCCGATTCTCCCGAAATTCAAAAGGAGTGCCAGATTCGCGGGGTTTCCTTTGAAGTTATTTCCGATAGCAAAACGGAACAGATTCTCACAGATATTAGTAGCCCTTCAAAAAACATGGATGCGGTTGTTTTAGAAAAAGCCCCCAAAATTGCGGTCTATTCCCCAAAAGGAAATCTTCCGTGGGATGATGCTGTAACTATGGTTTTAACCTATGCTGAAATTCCATATACCGTAATTTATGATGAAGAGGTTATGGGTGACCAATTGATTCTTTACGATTGGTTGCATTTGCACCACGAAGACTTTACGGGACAATACGGAAAATTTTACCGCGCCTATCGTTCTGCTCCATGGTATATTGAAGAAAAGGCTAAAGCCGAAGCGTTAGCTGCAAAAATGGGTTACAATAAAGTTTCCGAAGCAAAGCTGGATGTGGCAAAGAAAATACGGGATTATGTTATTGGCGGTGGGTTTATGTTTGCGATGTGTAGCGCCACGGATAGTTTTGACATTGCCCTTTCTGCCGAAGGTGTGGATATTTGTGAGCCTATGTTTGACGGAGACCCAAGCGAACCGGGTTACCAAAGTAAAATAGATTACAACAGAACATTCGCTTTTAAGGATTATATTTTGGAGCGCAGCCCAATGGTATATGAATTTTCGAGTATTGACATGACCGAAAAACGAAGAATTTCAAAAGAATCAGACTATTTTACATTAATGGATTATTCTGCCAAATGGGATCCGATTCCGACAATGCTTAACCAAAACCATACTGCTTTGGTAAAAGGATTTATGGGGCAGACTACTTCCTTTGATCCAAATGAAATTAAAAGTAATGTTCTGGTAATGGGCGAAAACAAAAGCAATGGCGAAGCGCGCTATATTCACGGAATAAAAGGAAAAGGTTTCTTTACTTTTTACGGCGGCCACGACCCTGAAGATTATCAGCATAGGGTAGGGGATGCAAAAACTGAATTGGCGCTTCATCCAAATTCACCAGGCTATAGGCTTATTTTGAATAATGTTTTATTTCCTGCAGCTAAGAAGAAGAAACAGAAAACATAAAATTTTTGACCTTTGCAAGATTTTCTTTCAACAATTTCACACTGAGCGCAGTCAAAGTCCTATCGAAGTCAAAATCTTAATTCCCAGTTTCCAACATTAATCTAATCATAATTGTAAACCACTCTTAGTGGGATAAGCTTTCATAATAATCCTTAGGCGGCTGTACAGTTATTTCCACTCTTCTGTTTAGCTGTTTGTTTTCTTCGGAATCATTTGGGAAGCGCGGTTTGCTTTCACCGTAAGGTTTTATTTCGAATTCGTATAAAGAGTTTTCTCCAAAAATTTCCATCAACTTTTCCTTTACGGAAATACATCTGTTTTCTGAAAGTAATATATTAGAGGAATCCTCACCGTCACTATCTGTGTGACCTTCTACCAATATTGTAGCCTTATCTACTTGCCGAATAGATTCCGCCAAAGAATCAAGACCTTTCTTTGCTGTTTCTTTTAAATCATACTTGGCAACATCAAACAGAACATCGGCATTTATTGTGAGTTTTATTACGCTGTTTATCGCACCAATGGCGTCCAAATCCGCACCGGCACTTTTGCTTTTGCAGAGGTCTTTTAAATCGGTAATCTTGAGAAAATAGAACACGGTTTCGGTGTCAATTCCTTCTTTGCTTAAATCTATGGATGACTTTCCTCCCGCTATTTTTCCGGCATAAGTCCAATCAGTTCCATTTTGTGAGATCTCTACTTTGGCGGGTTCTTTGGAAGGGCCAACTTCAAAAAGATACAAATCATCGCCCGGCAAATTCATAAAACCATTGTCCGTAAATTCCACTGTCAAACTTCCGCCACAACCTAGGGAAATAAAGTTTGGAGTTTGGTAATTTTTATAGTTTGGTTCATGAAGACACTGTAAGCTATCCCTATATTTTTGAATGGGTGGGGGCGTGCCAACCTTATATTCAATTAGTTTATCGGCAAAGGAAATTTTACCTAAAGGAAGGTATATAGATTCGTACCTGTCAATTCTATAAAGCTTTCCAGTTCCTTTTTGGGCGAAAAGAAAATTTACCGAAATCAGAAGAAAAGCAAAAAGAAGAAATCTGGAGCGAGACATCGATCTATTTTTAACGAAGATACTGAAACTTATTCAGTTGAGATTTTTGCATAAAAAAAACCGCCTCATTATTGAAGCGGTCTTTAGGCGAAATAATATAGTTTATAAATGTCTTATTTTACTTTGTTTACAATTGCGGCAAAAGCCTCTGGGTGATTCATAGCCAAATCTGCCAAAACCTTACGGTTAAGTTCGATTCCACTGTTTTTCATACTTCCCATAAACTGTGAATAAGACATTCCATGCTGTCTTGCACCCGCATTGATACGGGTAATCCATAAGGATCTGAAATTTCTCTTTTTTGCACGACGGTCACGGTATGAATAAAGCATTGCTTTGTCCACAGCGTTTTTAGCAACCGTCCATACGTTTTTACGTCTTCCAAAGAAACCTTTGGCTTGTTTAAGAACCTTTTTTCTGCGGGCTCTCTTCGCAACTGAATTTACTGATCTTGGCATAATTTTAATTGTTTTTGTAGCAGGCGATCCATCTATGTGAATACTTTTATTGCACTACTCCAGGGTTTAAATGAATTGTTTTAACCGGTTAAGCGATATTACTTCATTCGAAGCATTTGCTTAACATTGCTTTCGTCGGCCTTGTCTACCAACCCATCATGGGTCAATGCAAGTTTGCGTTTTTTGCTTTTCTTTGTTAAGATGTGGCTTTTAAACGCATGCTTTCTTTTGATCTTACCGGTACCTGTAAGCTTAAAACGCTTTTTGGCACTGGATTTTGTTTTTTGTTTCGGCATGTTTCCTATTATTAATTATTACTTCGCTTTATTGTGAACTTCAAACTCAATTAAAACTTGAAGTGTTCTTTAATTTATCTGAACCAATACTGATCACTGCGTACTGATTACTTTTTTTTAGGTGCAATGAACATAATCATTCGCTTACCTTCCAGTTTTGGCATTTGCTCCACTTTTCCGAATTCCTCAAGATCTCGGGCAAGACGCAAAAGCAAAATTTCACCTTGGTCTTTGTAAATGATGGAACGTCCTTTAAAGAAAACGTAAGCCTTCAGTTTAGAACCTTCCTGCAAAAACTTTTCGCCGTGTTTCTTTTTAAAATCGTAATCGTGATCATCCGTATTTGGACCAAACCTGATTTCCTTAATGGTAACCTTGGTTGCTTTTGCCTTTAGGACTTTTTCACGCTTTTTCTGTTCGTAAACAAACTTCTTATAGTCTATTACTTTACAAACGGGAGGGTTTGCATTTGGTGAAATTTCCACAAGATCAAGTTCTTGCTCTTCAGCAATTTCACGTGCTTTTTTTAAAGGATAAACTCCTATTTCAACATTGTCTC